>Ga0307376_10000526_pt1 | contig 46816 bp, 45 predicted proteins | sample TR2MG_FD_202536 | JGI IMG/M metagenome (GOLD analysis project Ga0307376, IMG submission 202536) | Soil microbial communities from Risofladan, Vaasa, Finland - TR-2 | ecosystem: Environmental > Terrestrial > Soil > Coastal area > Acid sulfate soil | place: Finland: Risofladan, Vaasa | collected...
AGGATCATCCTTTACACTTCTCAAGGATCATACTTTACATTCTCGAAGCACTGTTGGAACCTCTTTTCAGGAGGTTCCAGATGCCATGGAGGATGGAAAGCATGCAGATTCAGAAGAAGAAATTCATAACGCTCCTGGAGACTGGGAGATTCACCAAGACCTCACTCTGCCAGGAATTCGGCATCAGCAGGCCGACTGGAGACGCAATCATAAAGCGTTATCAGGAAGAGGGATGGGACGCCCTCGAAGAACTGCCACGCCGGCATAAACGTCATCCTTTGACGACGCCGAAGTCGATCGAGGACGCGGTTGTGGAAGAAAGAAAGAAGCATATACATTGGGGTGCCCGCAAGATAAAAGTGCTGCTCCTGCGTCGATATGACCGCACCGCGATTCCTTCAGAGACGACTGTAAACAATATCATGAAGAAGCACGGGTTGACCGTGCCCAGGAATCCTCCCCGGAGGAAGATACTCAACAGCGGGCCACGTTTTGATCCACAGCTACCTAACCAGATATGGAGCGCAGATTTCAAGGGCAAATTCCGCATGCGGAATGGACAATACTGCAATCCGCTTACGATAGCGGACTCGTTCAGTCGGTACCTCTTCGAGATCAAAGGACTTGAGCGGCCGGACACGGAAAGCAGTAAACCTATATTTGAAAAGGTTTTCCGTGAATACGGACTTCCGTACCAGCTACATACGGACAATGGACCGCCGTTCGGGAATTCGGCATCGCTGCGGCGGATGACCATGCTGTCCGTGTGGATCATGGAGATAGGGATAACGCCAGTGTACTCCGATCCGGCGAGTCCGCAGCAGAATGGCCGGCACGAACGGATGCATCGTGACCTGAAGGCGGATGCCACGAGGCCGCCAGGAAATACCTTGCGTTCACAGCAGCAGATCTTCAACCATTTCCGAGAGGAATACAACACGGTGCGGCCGCATGAAGCGCTGGGGATGAAGACGCCGGAAGCAGTGCATACATGGTCAACCCGCGAATATCCAGGGATGGTTCGGGATTGGGATTACGAACATGGAATGGATCCCAAGATGGTTACCGTCAATGGAGCCATACGCTGGAAAGACAAAGGCTTTGTGATGGTTTCTTCAGCACTCGGAGGAAAGTATGTCGGGCTTCAGCCTGTCCAGGATGGAGTGTGGCTGGTGTATTATCGCCATGTCCCGCTGGGCTATTTCTGCGAGCGTACCATGAAAGTATACGAGTTGAATGACTTTGACTTCTAAAGGATCATCCTTTACACTTGGTCCTGAAAAATATGTAAAGTATGATCCTTGTAACACAGCCCTTCGGCGCTTCAAGAAGGAGGTTTATATGACCGATTTTGAGAAAGAATATAATAGACTCATAGAGAAAATTCGTTCTGTACCTGATTACCACTTAATATGTGAGCAACTGCATAATTTGGAGCCGTTTGAAAAAAAAGAAAATGAAAATATTACTATTAAATATTCAACAGAAGGGAGTATGTAATGCCAACTCTACATGAGATACATAAAGAAATGGGAGAGCTTACTATTATTCCAGCACAAGATGTTGTGAGAAGGAAGTATTTAAGAAAAATAAGTGAATACACAGCAAATTCCACTGTTTTATATGCAACGTCATTTTCAATTAAAGATATTCAAGGAGATGTTCTTCAAATAAATAGGCAAGATATACAGTTATTCATGTCTGCATTAAAAGATGTAAAAGGAGAGAATCTAGATTTGATAATACATAGTTCTGGCGGTTCTGCAGAAGCAACGGAACAGATTGTGAACTATTTAAGAAGCAAGTTTAAAAAAATCAGAGTGATTATTCCACAAAATGCTATGTCAGCTGCTACTATGCTTGCATGTTCAGCTGATGAAATAATTATGGGAAAGCATTCCTCTATTGGACCAATTGATCCTCAAATAATTAGTGAAAACTATGCAGTTGCAGCACAATCAATTTTAAGTGAATTTGAAATGGCACAACAGTCAATTAATAAGCCTGGTAATAATCCAATACTCTGGCTTGAAAAAATAAAACAGTATCCGCCAGGATTACTAATTATGTGTATGAATCAAATTGAATTAGCACAAAAGCTAGTAAAAGATTGGTTAACAAAATATATGTTCAAAGATGATCAAAATAAAACAGAGAAAGCAAAGGATATATCGTCTTGGCTTGGAAATAACAAAGAGTTGTTGAGTCATGGAAGATCAATAGGATATGACGAGGCAAGAAAACATGGTTTGAAAATTAAATTATTAGAAGATGATCAAAAGCTTCAAGAACTTGTTTTATCATTATTCCACGCCACTGTTGCTACATTCCAAAAAACAACTTGCGTAAAAATAGTTGAAAATCATATGGGAAAAGGGACATATATACAAATCCAACAAAATCATAGTTGATCATCGAACAATCGCTTCAACCGGATAGCGCTATTGTCACGCCCTTTGCTAGTCGCTTCGCTCGGCAAAGGACGTGCCAATGACGCGCTACCGGTTAAGCGTATGTTCGATGGACGCGCTATCGCGCGCAGGAGAATAGAAGTATGCTGGCGTATAGACGAGTTAGTGCTGATTTATGGTTGGAACTCGTATCACCATATTCTGTAGAAGCTGTTTTCAAATTAGTCGAAGAGAATAGAAAATATCTAGCTGAATATTTAACTTGGGTTGAGAAAACAACAAGTAGTGATCAGGTATTAGAGAATACAAAAAGAGCATTGATTTCGTTTTCAGAAAAGAAAAGTATTGACTATTTAGTAATAGAAAATGATGAAATAGTTGGCAGAATTAGTATTTGGCTTGTTGATGAAAACACATCCACTTATGAAATTGGATATTGGATTATAGAACGTAAAAGGAATCTAGGAATTATATCTTCCTGTGTAAGAGAAGTCATAGATATAGGAATTGAATATTTGGATGCTGAAAAATATGAAATATCTTGTATTGTTGAAAATATTGGAAGTAATAGAATAGCACAAAAGAATGGATTCAAATTAGAAGGTATAAAAAGGAGTGCAATAAAGGTAAATGATAAGGTCTATAATATGAATCAATATGGATTGCTAAGAGAAGAATGTAAGAGGCATCGAACAATCGCTTCAACCTGAGTCAGCGGTTTGTCACGCAACTTGCTGTCGCTTCGCTCGGCAAGTTACGCGCCAATTCCGCTTCCCAGGTTATCAACATGTTAGAGCGACGAAAAATGGAACATTAATTTCCAGATACCAGGTCTAAATCCTTCGCCTTTAGGCGAACAGCTTTAGCAAGTATAATAGGCCGAGGAGCCAGGATGGAGTATCAACACGGTTCGCATTCGGTATATGACGTGAAATATCATCAGATATGGGTCACAAAGTACAGATATCATGTATTGAAAGGCGAGGTAGCAATACGAGCCCGAGAATTGATGCGGCAGACCTGCTTGAGTAGGGATGTTGCGATAGTGCAGGGTAGTATCGGCAGGGATCATGTCCACATGCTGGTATCGTGTCCGCCTACAATTGCACCAGCGAAGCTGGTGCAATATATAAAAAAACGATCATCAAGAATGATCCAGGATGAGTTTCCGCACTTGAAGAAGAGATACTGGGGACAGCATATGTGGGGACGAGGAAATTTTTGTGCAACAGTAGGAAGTGTTACTGAGGAAACAGTACGCCAGTACATAGAAAATCAGAAAACGGAAACTGGAGATGAGAATTTTAGGGTAGCCGACGAGTTTCAGTCGGAATCTTAAGGTGGCTATGAGCCACAGGGCTTTCAGTCGGCTTTAGCCGAAAACAACGGCTTTAGCCGTCAAAGGAACCTACCGGCTTTAGCCGGTAGTGGTTCAGTAGAGATAATATCGATATCATATCAAAAGCAATAGCGCATTTTGTTTTTTGTAATGGGCCCATAGAAGATATGCAAGCAGACCCGGACTCAAAACTGACCGATGATGATATGAAAAAGCTAAATATATATATGGTTAATCGAATTGCTACTATCTTGGACATGATGATCTCTAATCGATGGTATGAATTTGAATTTCTAGTCAACGCCTATTCATTATATGATCGTGATTGGGATGAAGCCCAAATAGATGATACTGATATAGTAATGAGTATTAATATGATATTGAATACAAATATCGAGAGTGAAAAGAAATCAACGATCGCTTCAGCCTGACTCCGCGGCCTGCCATTGTTTGTGCTTAGATATTGGCGCATAAACCACCCCAAGCTCGCGTCGCAGCTTAAGGGAATGTTAGCATTACTGGGCTCCTGGAATGGCATGAGAGAGTTATAGTATTCATAGAGCTACCAATTTAAAGTTATTGATTGCGCTGGTTTTCTTTACTTCAGCAATTAATACTTCTGGTATACTTCCTAAGAGGTTGGAGTTGATCGTCGATGGAACCAAGAGAGAAGCGACAATCTACTTGCCGGAAGATGCAGTGCCTGGCACAACCCAATTATGCTCGCTTTTCATAGGCACGGTGGAAGAAGTAAAAAATGCGACATAAAAATTCCGGTGTGAAATGACTTGTCCAGAAGCCACGATGGTTTATCCTCAAGGATCATAGACGCCGGTGAACTTGACCGATCCACAAGGAAATTAATCGGGTTGGCAGAGGAATATTGGAGATTGTGGAGACAGGGGCTTGCATTTTTTTGATCAATTGTTTGAATACTGAGTGAGGACTATTCCATATAAACCAGAATATATCTGCTGGGTTATTCAAATGGTGGTATTTTGTGTATGAATTATCGGTAGCAAGGCCGAAAGAATAGCAGCAATAGCATCCATATCGGCTATCTTGCCTGCAAAGAGTGATTAATCACTATTGTGCCCAAAGCCGGTATTCCAGGTTGCACGGGAAAAGGATCCGCGCGCAAAATATGAGTGGCAATCAAAAACATTTGCTGAGATCATAAAGATGAATCTATGCAAGATCGATGGGATACAGGCAATTACCAAGAACATGGTAAAATATGAATTGGCAATTCCTGTTCCCTTTATGAAGTATATTCATGATGGTGGGTATGAAGTTCCTGAAGGCGTAATGCCAGCAATAGAAGAATTCTATAAGGCGATTGCTGATTAGTGAACGGAACTCTGAACTGACTAGGACATAGTTTACAAAACTCCAGGGACATTGTTTACACTTCATTATAGCGTATTGACCTCCCTTGAACATCATTGATACGCATGATTCTTTCATCAAGGTAGCCAAGAAGCTTGCCTCGGAAGAACACGCGCCAAATTGCATTTCCAAGTTCAAATAGACCGATGTCTTTCCCAATCAGCGGTGCAGCGACCATGACCCAGGTATCCGAGTCCCAACAGATTGCTCCGCTTTTGCAAACACGTTGAACCTGATACTCTCTAGGGTAATCCCATGGAGTTATTTTTGAGGAATATTCTTTTTGTGACCTGACATGAACACTTGCAGGAGTCTTGTTGTTCAATACCTTGTGTGGCTGGCAGGTGGTGTATTCCCTCACGAAGGCATTGAGTATTTTCTATTCCAGCCTGCAATTGGAAGCAGGGCGTCTGGCAATTTCTGCATTGAATCTTGTGGCAGCCCTGTCGAAGGCCGTGATTGAAAATCAGCTTGATAAGAAGCTTACCCACTTCGCAAAGCAGAGGCTGCTCATTGTGGGCGAGCTCGGCTACCTGCTTTCGAGCAGGATGCGGCTTGCCTATTCTTCCAACTCGTTTCCATGCGCTACAAGTGCGGCGCTATGCTGCTCACCATGAACCGAAATTTCAGCGAATGGGGTGAGACATTCGGGGATGCCGCTATATCCACTGCTATTCTCGACCGGATCCTGCACCACAGACACGTGATCAGCATCCGTGGGGATAGCTTCCGTCTTAGAGAGCAGCGCAGCAGGTCAGGGTTGGTATGGCCAGCTCTTGTTGAGGGCCCGAATCAAGCTATCGGGAGCAAAAGTGGAGGTCGCGTGATATATTGGGTGAGCTGCTGATAAATACATTGATGGATGGCTATTTCTGGTAGGAACCAGCTACATTGATTATCGCACCTCTTTCTCTTTTTTGGTTACATCGTCGCACCTGCTATTTGAATGTGGGCAATAAGAATGGTGTGAGCGTACGCTATAGCGCCTCACCTTTTTTCGGATCATATTGCTATGCTTACTATTGAATATGGAGCCATATATAGTAGTATTGTACTGAACAATGCAAACCTTTTTGGAAGAGGAGTCAACCGTGGAAACAATACGCAGTATCCTGAAGAGCAAGGGTGGAGACGTGGTAAGTGTGAGCCCTGACTCAATCGTAGTCGAGGCACTCACGTTGATGGCCGAGCGCAATATTGGAGCGGTTCTGGTACAAGACGCACGAGGAGAGACGGTAGGCATATTCTCCGAGCGCGACTTTGCCCGCAAGATAATAGTCAAAGGTCGCAGCTGTGACACTACGAGGGTCAAGGAGATCATGACGACCAACCTGACTTTTACCGATCCTGATGCGTCGCTGGAGACGTGTATGAATCTGATGACCGTCAATCGCTTCCGTCACCTTCCAATCAAGGAGAAGGGGTCGATCATCGGCATCATATCGATCGGTGATGTCGTCAAGGCTCTGATAGAGCATCAAGGCAAGATTATAGCGCAGCAGGCCTTTGAAATCGGACAGAATGAGCGCCGCTCTCCAGGAGCGATCTAGTTAAGGCGGCGGTCCTGTTGTGCGGGGCCGCCGCAGTATTCGCGCGGGATATCATGAGCCAATCCACTTGATACCACATTATTTATAGATATAATTGGATGATATGAAACTGGGAACAAAGCTCTTTTTGGTATTTACAGGCATTCAGGCGATTACGTTTGTCGTATTGCTGTCCTATAACATAGGAATAACCGGCGCCTCATTGAGACTGGCACTGATCGACGCTGGCCAGGAACGGGCCAGGGCCGCAGTGGCACAGATAGAGAAGCGTCTGGGTGCCACGGCTCAAGGAGCCCAGGATATAGCCGGATCTGCCTTGGCGCTACGGCGCGCAGGCGTGACCGATCGATTGGGCTTGCCTGCTTTGTGCGCCGAGACGCTTTCCAGGAACCCTGATTTCTTCGCTACCTGGGCTGTGTTCGGTCGCGATGCATGGGATGGTCATGATGCCTCGTATGCGAGCCAGGATGAATATGCTCCTTCAGGGGCTTTCGTGCCGTGGGCCTTCAGGGAAGATGGTGCAGTGCGGGTGCAGTCTGGAATGCAGGGCGATAAGGATCCTGACTCGTACTATGGCGATTTCTACACGATTCCACTCGAGCGCCACCGCGCAGTCTATATCGAACCATACACAGAAGCCATATCGGATTCCGAATCTGTGCTGATGACGACATTCGCAGTTCCGCTTTATGACGAGCAGAATCGTGCCCTGGGCGTCGCTGGTGTAGATCTGAGCCTCAGTTTCCTGAATAGCCTGATAGATGCGGAGACGAGCAGAGGGACTTTTGCCATGCTCGTGTCGACTGGCGGGATGATTCTTGCTCATGGCCAGCAGTCTTCACTCGTTGGTGAGGCAGCCTCCGAGCATGAGGCCGCGAGTGATAACAAGGCTCTTCTCAGGGTCATTGATACCGGGAAGGGTGAGGTATTCCTGGCGCGGTCACCAACCGCGGTTGGTGACGTGTTCAGGATCATTGAACCTGTTACGCTCCCGGGAGCGCAGGAACGATGGGCGTACATAGAATCGGTGCCGGCATCAGTACTCTTCGCAGACCGCAACGCCTCGGTGATCGCTTCGCTCGTCATTTTCGCCATTGCGCTGGTATTGGCGCTTGTTGTTGTAGTACTGGTATCGAGGGGCATAACCAAGCCCGTGCTGGTGCTCAAGGCGGCATTCTTGAGGATGGAAGATGGCAACCTGAACGAGAAGGTGCCCGTATGGAGTCATGATGAGATCGGTGACCTGGCCAAGGGATTCAATCTGTTCGCGGCAAGCCTCTACTCATTGGTAAGGTCATTGCGCGATGCAGTTGTCAGGATTGATGAGAGCGGAGCCGCACTCTCGCAAGCGGCTGGACGGACGCGCGGTTCGGTGCAGGCAATCAGGGGGGATGTCGACAGGGCAAGATCCGAGGTTCAATCTCAGGTTGCTTGTGTCGAGCAGGCATCGGTCCAGACAGGCGGTATCGTCTCCAGCATCAATTCACTGGGAGCTGTCATTGCGCGTCAGAATGCGAGCATCGCCGAGGCATCCTCGAGTGTCGAGGAGATGGTAGGCAACATCCAGGCGCTCGCAACCAATTCCGACGCGGTGGTTCGGGAGATGGCTGGCCTTGGAGATTCGAGCGCTGCGGGAAAAGCGACACTCGAAGCGGTCATCGCCGGAGTCAAGAGCGTATACACCCAAAGCGCCGACCTGTCAGCCGCGAACAAGGCAATAGCGGAGGTTGCAGCCAAGACCAATTTGCTCGCGATGAATGCGGCCATAGAAGCCGCCCATGCCGGCGATGCCGGGGCGGGATTTGCTGTCGTGGCAGACGAGATTCGGGCGCTTGCCGATAGCACGCGAGGTCAGTCCAGGACAATATCGATGCGAATTGCCGAGATTCGAGCCGCAATCGAGACAGCCAGGGCTGCCTCTGAACACGCGGGGCTGTCGTTCGATGATGTGCTTGCGCATATCGATAGGATTTCCCAGCTTGAGACCGAGTCGCACCAGGCCATCGGCGAGCAGCGAGCTGGTGGGCAACTCGTGCTCCGCGCCCTGCAGGAGATGCAGGATGCCGCGGCGTGTGTAGAAGCCTCCGGTACTGACATGGCCAAGGCCGGATCGGAAGTGTCATCGGTCATGGGTCGACTCTCCAGCGCGAGCTCGGAGGTTGCCAGCGTGGCGGCCTCGATAGCCGATGGTGTTGACGCGATAGACGCAGATGTCACGACTGAAATAGCCGCAATTGATGACAATGAGCAGCTTGCGGCCGCGCTCAAGGCCGAGCTGGGCCGATTCACCGGCTGATGCGGTCGTTTACTCGTAGCTCGAGCCAAGATCATCGACGCGCAATGCAGTGGATAGATCCGCAATTGTGATAGGCGGCGCACTCCGCGCCGCCAGAAATCGCACGAGACGCTCCTCACCTGCCTCAAGATCAAACCCTGAATCATCAAAGCGTCCGGCGATACCATCGGTCGATAATGCCACGAAGAATGCGGGCGCCTTGGTTCGCAGCCGTACGGCAAGTCCACCGAGTTCGGCCGTCGTTTCAGGCATGGCGACCACGCTGGCTTTAATATCCGCCGGCAGAAGGTCACATGCTTTTGGGTCAGTCAGGAAGAGTGTGGCGCGACGCTGCACGCTTCCGCTCACTGTCAGGCGTGCATCAATGAAGGCTTCATGCGCCGGGGCGGGGAGCCTGGAGACTGGTAGTGACCAGAACAGTGTCGCTGCTTCGGGCTCGGCGCTTATTGTCGATGCCGCGTCCGGAGCAAGTTCCGCTATCACTGAACCATCGAAACGGCGCAGCGTCAACGAAAGCCTGGCGCGAAGTCGCTCGTCGGCATCGTTTACGGCGTACGCATAGATTACTTGATCCTTGATGAAGAGGGCCAGGAGCAATGGATCGAAGAAGCGACGAGCCGTGTAGTGCAGCAGCTTCCAACCCCCATCATATTCAATGCTTGACCAGCTTGATCCAGGCCATACATCGTTGAGCTGCCAGTACAGGGTACCCATGCATCGAGGACGGTTGCTGCGCCAGAACTCCACGGCTGCCTTGATCGCGATGGCTTGCTGCACCTGCGACAGGTACAGAGTGGAGCGGAAGTCTTTCGGCATCCTGAAATAGCGGAGCATCGTATCCATGATGATCGAGTAGCCGCGCGGATGGCGCTGATGATGCTCCATGGCTGGCGACGATATATTGAACTGTCCGGCCGGCGCAAACGATGTGACGGTGCGATAGCATGGCAACGATTGAAAGCCAAATTCTGAACAGAAGCGCGGACGCACGGTCATGTATTCGGAGAATGGTTTGCCTTCATGCCAGACAGACCAGAAATGCATGTCGCCGCGGCTGTCGCTATGCCAATTGTCAGAGAAGTCATTGGGGCCGGCCGATGGTGACGATGGCCACCATGTTCGATCCGGGTCGAGTTCACGAACCACCCGGCCCAGGGTACCCTCGGTCAGCCGGTCGTAGTCGATTATGTAGCGGGCGGGATTGCTCTTTGACTCGTCGTACCAGGTGATGGCTCCCAGTGCCTCATTGTTGCCACACCAGAGCGCTATGCACGGGTGATTGGCCAGCCTGCGAACCTGGTGGCGTATTTCAGCCTCTACATCGCCAAGAAATTCAGGTGATGATGGATACAGCGCACACGAGAACATGCAGTCTTGCCAGACGAGCAATCCGAGTTCGTCGCACAGCTCGTAGAAGGCGTCGCTTTCGTAACGGCCTCCACCCCAGACCCGGACGCAGTTCATATTGGCATCGGCAGCGGACCCGAGCAAGTCTGCCATCCGCTCCCTGGCCCAGCGAGAGGGCAGGGCATCCGCGGGTATCCAGTTGGCTCCCTTGGCAAAGATGGCGCGATCGTTGACGACGATAGTCATCGACCGGCCTATATCATCGAGAAGAGCGTCGACGCGCAGGTCACGAAAGCCCAGTCGCATCCGCGCCTCGTGGGTGAGTCCCTTGCCCGCAGCCGGCCCCACGACAACGCGAAGGTCGTACAGGTTCTGTTCGCCATATCCAGCGGGCCACCAGAGCAGCGGCGATGTAATGTGCAGTTCTTCTGATATAGTGGATTGGCCGGCGGCAACTGCGATTCGTTGCGTCGATCCCGCATCGCCGAGCTCCACCGAGACAAGCGAATCGCATGGTTGAGACGAGTCAAGCTCGATGGACAGATCGACTATCCATTCATCCGATTGCGCAGCATCGGAACTCCGGGCCCGACGCGTTCTTGCGCGAACGTATTCGATTCTAGGCCCATCGTGGCCGACGATGGCGACTCCATCATACAGGCCGCCCGTCATCAGGCTCGGTCCCCAGTCCCATCCACCCATGCACTGCGCCTTGCGTATCAGGTTGCGGTTGGGCGAGCTTGCCGGATAGGTAGAGGCGGGAATCGGGTATGCCAGCTTCTGGGCTTCGGCGATGGCGGCCATTTCCGGCGAACGTATGATGACGGAGAGTTCGTTTCGCCCAGGCGCCAACAACGATGCTATGTCAGCCCTGAATCGCCTGAACATATTGCGGCTGGTGCCGATCGGCTGGCTGTTCAGCATTACTTCCGCTAAGGTATCTATGCTCGCAAACTCGACAAATATCCGCTTGGCACCGCGGAGTGTTTCGGGAACCTCAAATGCGCGCGTCAACTGCCAGTCTTCCCTGCCAACCCACTGCAGATCCAGTTCATTCCTGTCAAAATAGGGGTCTTGCGCCTCTCCCGAGGCGACCAGCGCTGATATGATGTCACCTGGCACGGTCATGGGTCGTTCGCTGCCGTTCGCGAGCCGCTTGAGTATCCATTGCCCATTCAGACTCAGCTCTTCCATACACCCCTCCCGATGCCAGTCCAGCACTTTATCATTGACGGTTTCAGGAAGTCATGGTATAGCATGATTGGTTGGTTAAATCAACCAACGATGCTGATGAACGGCATGTAACGGGAGCAGCGGCGACACAAGGAGTCGTGAGTGGCCACTATGACAGGACCAAGAACTGCGGCTCGCGTCTTCAGGTCTGTCTGGAGGAAGCCAGGCATAAGCAGGATAGACATTGCCGCCAGTCTCGGTCTGGACAAGTCCACGGTGACAAACCAGGTCAGCCGATTGATCGAACTCGGGTTGATTGTGGAGACCGAAGAGGGCGAGTCTTCGAGCAAGGGCGGGCGTCGCCCGATCCAGCTTGTCATCAACAAGAAGTTCGGGCGCATCATAGGCATAGAGGTTCAGTTCGGCCTCTATGTGGCGGTCGTCGTCGATTTGGCTGGCGCGGTTCTCGCCGAGCGCCGCGGATCGCTCCAGATAACCAATGACAATTTTTCGCAGAGTGTGCTGGATATAATCGCACAGACCCAGTCGGAATTTGGTGGTGGGGCCGACCTGCTCGGTGTAGGGGTTGGACTGGGCGGACTCGTCGATTCCAGAAAGGGGCGAATACGGTATTCGGTACCGATTGGCATAGACCAGCCGATCGATTTTGCCAGGACCGTGGCGGCCAAGCTTCCGTTTCCGTGTTCAGTGGAGAATGATGCCAACTGCTGCGCGTGGGGTGAGCTTGCCTTCAACAGGAGCGAGGAGCTACACGACTTCCTGTTTGCCCTGGTCGAATATCGGCGGCCTCTGACGCGGAGCCTGCGCGGTGGCATAGGCGTTGGTTTTGGCGTCGTGATGGGCGGCAAGGTTCACGCGGGCACACATGGCAATGCCGGCGAGTTCAGGAGCGTCTTCTGTGATGGGTCTGGCCCTCTGCAGTTCTCTCTGGCCGAGGAGGAACTCGCACGTCTGGACAGCGATACAGACGCCCTCGAGCGCACCTGTGACGAGCTATCCAGGAATATGGCCATGTTGGTAAACACGATGGATTTTGATCGCGTGTACATAGGCGGCGATATCGAGTCGCTTGATGTGGATCTGCCTGGAATGCTCAGGCGGCGCCTGGCTGAGAACTGGATGTATCCGGCGCCGAAAGGCGTCGATATCAGGTACTCGAGCCTGGGTGGCAAGGCTGTCGCATATGGAGCAGCCGGAATGATCCTTGATCGTCTGGTAACAGAGCGACTCTTGCCCGGACTCGGCACAGTGGATTCGTCCCCGTTGGGGTCGATATAGAACGGTTTTCGGTGCGGGAGCGATCCCGTTACAAGGAGGATCACATGAAGAAGTTGCTCATCGCGATGCTTGTCATTTCGATGGCCGTCGCGGGCGGTTTTGCGCAGGAGAAGGTGACGCTCAGCGTCATGAACTACCAGCAGGCCGACCAGGCCGGTTACGCCGAGGATGTTGCGATCTGGCAGAAGTTCCAGCAGGACAACCCCGACATCACGCTGAACATCGAAGTGTTGTTCAACGAACCGTACCATCAGAAGCTCCAGGCATACGCTGCCGCCGGCACGATGCCGGACGTATTCTATGTCTGGCCAGGCGCCCGTTCCGCAGTCGTCCACGAGAAGAAGCTGGCCAAGGATCTCAACAAGCTTTTGGGTGCCGCGTATCTGAAGGACTTCTCCGCGGCGGCTACCAACCCGGCCAATCAGCTGGGCAAGTATATGGCCATGTTGCCGCAATCGTTCACCTATTCTTCGGTCATGTATGTGAACAAGAAGTTGCTCGCCGACAACGGGTTCGCACTTCCCAAGTCCTATGCAGACCTGAAGAAGATGGTGCCAAAGCTCAAGGCCAAGGGAGTCGCGGTCGCGATGCTTCCGAACAAGGATGCCTGGCCAATGCAGTCATGTTTGTTCTCCACGGTCGTTGGCCGCATGGCCGGAGACGCTTTTATGGATGCGATTGTAGCTGGAAAGGCGCGCTTCACCGACAAACCGTTTGTATCGGCGCTCGAAGTAATCGCGAACATGTACAAAGACGGCATCCTGTCACGCGAGGATGTCCAGGTAGGATACGGCGAAGCCGCCGGGATGTTCGCCTCGGGCAAGGCCGCTATCTACATCGATGGCGACTGGCGTGTCAGTTCCTACATCACTGACAAGGCTTCGGGCAAGGCGCTGATATCCCCCGAAGCACAGGAGAGCGACTATGTGCTGTTGCCCTTGGTATCCATACCCGGAGAGAAGAATCCTGGTGTTGTCTCCGCTGTCGCGGGCACAGGCTGGGCGGTTTCCGCATCGATTCCCGCCGGATCAGCCAAGGAATTAGCTGCCGCTAAGTTGATCAAGTATCTGTACTCACCGGAAGTGCAGGCGATTCGCTTTGGTACCGGCGCCTATGTCCCGACCCGCAAGGGTGTGGAGGCCGTGGTCGATCCATTGGTAGCCAAGGTCCCGCTGTTCTATGCGGACAATCCCAAGACCTGCTATGTCATCGACGGCGTACTTGACCCAGCCGTCTATAATGTTCTGAATGATGGCTTGGTAGCGATTGGATTCGGCACCAAGGCACCAGCTGTGGTAGCCGCCGAGGTACAGAAGGCCTACCAGAACTGGAAAGCCGCCAAGAAGTAAGTGGCTGTTCGGCAGATGGCGCCTGGTATGGCGTCATCTGCCGGTTTCGCAACAAAGACCATCGCGGGCGAGGGACGCATGTCACGGAAAAAACACCATAGAGTAGAGGAAGGTCGCGCGTACTGGGCGATGGTCCTTCCGGCATTCCTGATCTATGTCCTGGTAATGGCCTTTCCGATAATCCTGTCTGTTGTGCTGTCGGTTTCAAATTACGATGGAGGCAAGATGTTCGGTGGAGACCCCTGGGGCTTCGCCGGTCTCCGGTCGTATGCACAGGTCTTTTCCGATCCGCTTTTCTGGAACGCCCTCAAGAACAATGTCTATATAGTCCTCATCTCCGTCCTTGGCCAGCTACCGCTTGGCTTCATCTTTGCATACATCATCTACAGAAAGCTGGTCAAATGGCCGGGCTTCTGGCAAGGTGTGCTCTATATTCCCAATATCCTGTCGGTGATCGTTGTCGGTCTACTCTGGCAAACGATATTCTCTCCGAACGGTCCCATCGCCGAATTCATGAACACCATGGCGAGGGCAGGTTTTCAGTCCAAACTCGAGACCGTGTTCTCTGGAGTCGGCGGTTTCAACATCACCGACGATCTGGTACGCAAGATACTGAACCTTGCCGGACCCGCAGCGTCCCAGTGGTTCACTGATCCGGTTCCGGAACTGAAGGATCTGATTCTTTCCTATCAGGGCAGCCCCCATGCGCTTCTGATCAATGATCTGTGCAACCTGTTCGTCCAGAAGTGGAGCCCGGAATTCCTGAGCAAGCCTGACCTTGCTATGCTGCCCGTGCTGTTCGTAATACTGTGGATGTACACCGGCATGTACCTGATCCTCTTTCTGGCAAATATGCAGAAGATCGATACACAGATCATCGAGGCGGCCCGGATCGATGGTGCCACGGAATGGCAGGTGATGCGATTCATAATTGTCCCCGCCCTGTCGGGGACGATAGTCAATTCAGCCATCCTGGCGATCTCCGGATCCCTGTCAAGCTTTGCGCTGATTTTTGCCATGACCGGCGGTGGGCCGTCGCGGGTCACGGAGATCCTGTCAATCTATATGTACAACAACGCGTTCCTCGGAAGGCCAAACCTTCCCCTCGCCAATGCCATATCGCTGATCATGGTGCTGGTCAGCTTTGCCTTGATAGCAGGTACCAAGGCTCTGGAAAAACGCTACGGCGGGAAGGAAGAGTAGGCCATGAACGAAGAGCACACGGCTACCGTCATGGGTCGACTCGCCGCTGCCGCAGCAAAGGGCGCGGCATACGTCATGATGATCCTCTTTACGATCATGACTTTGTATCCGATTTTCTGGCTGCTGATGAACTCATTCAAGTCGACCAGGGAATTCCAGGTGAGCCAGCTGGCGCTACCCGCAGAACCGACGCTCGCCAATTATGCCGAGGCGTGGGAGATGGGCGATTTTGGATTGCTGTTCCCTAATTCCATATTGTATACAGCAGGTGCAACCATCGGCATTGTCTTCGTGTCGTTGCTGGCAGGATTCGCCTTCGCCAAGATACGTTCCAGGGCGACCACGCCTATCTACAACGGCTTCATCATAGGCCTGCTCGTGACTACGCAGTCGCTGATGATTCCCCTCTTCCTCGAGGTAAACCTGCTGGGCATCTACAACACGAGGTTGGCTGTGTTGCTCGTGTATATAGGCGCTGGTTTGCCGCTCGGCGTCTACCTGGCGACCGAGTATATCAAGTCAATTCCAAATGCCCTGATAGAGTCAGCACGAATCGATGGTGCGAGTTTCTTTACAATTTTCACTCGCATAGTCGTACCCATGTCCATACCGGTCGCGGTGACATTGTCGATACTGAACATCACAAGCATATGGAATGAATTTGCGCTCATCAATATCCTGGTGTCCAGAACAGAACTCAAATCATTGCCTCTGGGCATATATAAATTCTCTGGTTCACTGTCTACCGACTATGGCAAGCAGTTTGCCGCGCTGACGATAGGCATGATACCGATGTTACTATTCTATATGATATTCAGAAAACAAATTACCAAAGGCGTCGCCGCTGGCGCCGTCAAGGGATGAGGAGCCCGGGCGCCATGTCAAGCACGCAGACCAAGAGAAGCGATGGATTTCCTGATGATTTTCTTTGGGGGTGCTCCACATCGAGCTACCAGATAGAAGGCGCCTTCGATGTCGACGGGCGCGGCCTGTCCATCTGGGATGCGTTCTGCCGCGAGCCGGGCCGGGTAAACAAGGGCGAGAATGGCGATGTCGCTTGCGATTCGTACCGGCGATGGCCACAGGACGTCAGTCTGATGACCGAGCTGGGCGTCGATGCTTACCGGTTCTCCACGGCGTGGCCGCGAATTCAGCCTGATGGCCGCGGCACTCCGAAGAGCGCAGGTATCGATTATTATTCCCGCTTGGTCGATGGGTTGCTTGCTGCTGGCATTGAGCCGTGGCTGACGCTGTACCATTGGGATCTGCCGCTGGCCCTCGGCCAGGCAGGTGGTTGGATAAATCGTGAGACTGCCCTGCGGTTTGCCGACTATGCCGCCATCATGTACCGCGCATTGGGCGACAGGGTGCAGCATTGGGTAACGCTCAATGAGCCATGGTGCTCGGCGTTCCTTGGATATGAATCTGGCGAGCATGCTCCGGGCATTCGGGACAGGGCCGCGGCGCTCAGAGCCACACACCATCTGCTACTTGCGCATGGCCTCGCCGTTGAGGCATTCCGGCAGGAGGCTGTGCCGGGAGAGATTGGCCTCGTCATCAACCCGGCCACGCCACGGCCGGCGACGCGCAGACAAGCCGATCGTGACGCTGCGGCGCGCGCATCGGTAGAGCGGACGGGGCTCTGGCTTGATCCGCTCTTTGGCCGCGGCTATCCCGCGGCGTATCTTGCGGCTCGAGATGCCGAGATGCCAGCCCTGCCTGGCGATATGGATCTGATAGCTGCCCCGGTGGATTTCATTGGGGTCAATTACTACAATGAAGATGCGGTGGTTGCTACCGCTGCGACAGAGGCGAATCCGGATGGCTATCGTTTTGTCCAGACATCGCTGCCCAAGACCGAAATGGGATGGGATATCGTGCCAAATGGCCTCCGGCGTGTTCTCAATTTCATACAGGATTCCTGGCCAGTCAAAGCACTCTATGTGACCGAAAACGGAGCCGCATTCGCTGATGGAGCCGATGGCGCTGGCCGCGTCCATGATCGACTGCGAATCGAGTACTTTCGCGAACACATTTTCGCGTGCAAGGAAGCGATACAGGACGGTGTTCCATTGCGCGGCTATTTCGCGTGGAGCCTGCTCGACAACTTCGAGTGGTCCCATGGCTACGACAAGACCTTCGGATTGGTCGCCGTAGACCCGCGCACCCTTGAGCGGCGTCCAAAAGACAGCTTTTATTGGTACCGGGACGCGATAACCGGTTGTGGCGTGTAGCGGGGATTTTGCATGCTCGCCATTACCGTGCTATACTGTGCTGTAGCACAGATATGTTGGCGGGATAGCTATGAAAGTCAAGAGCTCCACGATAAGCCTCTGCCGCAGGACGCTCTACGAGTCTATCTCGGCGGACATGATGGTGCGCTTCGTCAGGTTGCTTGATCCGGAATACGACCTGCATGCCCGATCGGGCATACCCGAGAACTATCCCATAACAAATCAGATGGCCGCAACGCGCATCGTGCAGGACATCATTGACGATGGTCGTTTCATCGACTTCATCGAGACCTTGGTCAGGGTCGATGCCGATGGCTACATGGGCAGGCCATATCCTATCAAGGGACTGAACCAGATTGTAAAGACGCTGTCGCTGGATGGCTTTCTGTTCGACCGGGCAACGAGGCAGTTTTTTGAGAATGCCAAGGAGCGAGTAAGCCCGGATTGGGGGCGTCTGCGTGATGGGGACGAGCGACAGGCCGCGGTGCTTCGCCTCGATATTGTCGAGAATTCTGCGTTGGTAAAACGCAGTTCCAGTGATCGCATAGAGCGGGCGTATGCCGACCTTCGAGCCATAGTCAATAGATCGGTGCATGCCCGATACGGCCGGCTCTGGCTATGGGAAGGAGATGGCGCACTCGCCGCCTTCATATTCGGCCAGAAGGAACGGTCGGCCATTCTCGCCGGAATGGAGATACTCAACGAGCTGTTCTTCTATAATAGGCTGGATAATCCGCTGGATGCACCTTTGCGCGTCAGAATAGCGGCGCACGCAGGGCCGATTGTCTACAGGGATCAGCCTATGGAACTTCTGAAGAACGAGACGATCCGCGAAGTGGCCCAGATCGAAGCCCGATCAACGCCAACCGATACGATGAGCGCCTCGGCCAATCTCTTCTTGTCGATCGATCGCGTCATTCAGGAACGATTCGACCCCGAGCGTCAGACAGGCGGCGACAAGATCCGTTACTATTCCATAAATCTGGAGAAATCGTGAGTGTCTTCTGGTTTGCCTTGGACAATCAAATGCCTCCTGGTTTCGAGTCCGCTTATGGAACTGTCGTCCACCTCGACACAACCGACCTGAAAAATCACAAACCGACGCCAGGTGATTTTAGTTATTTGAATATCGCAGGGCTGGATGGCAACGAGCGACGCAAGACCATGCTGGCTATCAGGCGTCGGTGCGGTCAAACGGCGTGGGGTGTGGCGGATCCACAGGGTGATCTCGATGACCCGGCTATGGTCTTCTTCATGGGCGCTTGCGATTACCTGGGTCCAAAGGTATTCACGCAAGGCGTAGACAAGGCACGGACCCGCGATGTCCGGGCATATGCGCTGTTCCGCCTGGAATGTGATGATACGCGAGCATCCGTGCCAGCGCCGAGCTCGAGCTCGGCCGGAGCCGATGCCGAGGCTTTTGGTGGTTGGAAGGTTGTCAAGCCAGGCGTCATCTATCCGTTCTATTTCTTGTTCATAGCGGCATCGGCGCAGATGAATCTCAAGACGAGGCTGGGCGAATCCGGGTACATCGCCTTCCGGGACAGGTTGCGCGCGCAAATTCAGCAAATGCTTGCAGAGGCGGATCCGCTCCTGTGGATGGAAACCGATACCACGGCGATCTATCTGATACCTTCGACGGCGAGGACAGGCAGGAATGTCATCATAGCCTGCCTCAGGCTCATCCTCGGAACACCTATATTCGGATACGAGCGCCTGGGTTTGCCGTTTCCGATAGAATTTACCTGCGCCATGCATCATGGCTCCACGGAGTTCGCGGTTCCGGGGAAGACCGGTACGATCGTCTCGGACGCGGTGAATTTCATATTCCATCTCGGCGCCAAGTGTGCACAACCAGAGCGCCTGACTATTTCAAGCGACGTGGACAGATCAGTAATCCCTCCTTCACTGCGCGAACTCTTTGTCGATGCAGGTGTATTTGAGGGGCGCTCCCTCATGCATTCACGGCGCTTTGGTGCTATCTAGAGCATAGCGGTATCGACGAACAGGCTCCCGATTGATATTGTGCTGACTATGCGATTCCATCTCATACCCGCGCGCGTTTCGATTGCATGGAAATTGACAGGCTTCTTCTTCTTGTTTGGAGTGATACTCTCCACTGCTGCGTTTCTGGTGTATGGTAGAGCCGCGACCACGATCAGCCTGCGCGTCGGATCGGACATGGCCGAATCAGCCTTCGAATTGGTCTTTGGAACGCATGATGCCGCGACTCTGGCTTTGCTCGAGGACGACGACGATGGGCGTTTGCTAGCGTTTGAACGCGCGATGCCGTTTCTGGCGACCAAGACCGGAATCAACGGCATGGAGCTGTTCGGCAAGGCTCCTGACGGTCGGTGGCTCATATTCACGCATGATGCTGCTGGCGCGGTGGAGCCTGAGCCTGCTGTCGACACAGTCATCCAGAGGCTGGATCACGCATTGACTCACCATATAGCTTTCGGCGCGAATGGGCGATTCGGAAGCTCGGTCGTACACGCGTATATGGGCTTGCCGACCGCCGCGGACGGCACCCAATGGGTGCTGGGCGCCGACGTGGATGGCACCAGTCTGCTGGAGCTCTTTTCGAGCTATGGCACCGAGACCGCAATGTTCGCGCTGATCCTGGCAGGATTGTCACTTATACTGGGAAGAGTGTTCGCCAGACGTTTCAGCCAGCCCATCACGGGGCTTGCCGCCGCTGCCGATGACTATCGTCGCGGAAATCGAGCTGCGGCCTTCCACAACACCAGGCGCGATGAGATTGGTGTTCTCGGCAGAACGCTCGCCGCCATGGCCGAGGAAATTGACCGACGCAGGCGTGAGACCGAATCAAGACTGGCTATAATGGAAGCGATGAACCGCATAGACAAGGCGGTTCTCGTGACGACATCCAGAGGCGAGCTGCTTGCTCGTGTTGCGTCAATCATCGATACCAGTATGCACTCGACCGCGGTAGCCATCGCGCTCCGAGACGAATCGGGACAGGGCTGGAACATCGCCGCGCTCACCGATTCGGTGGACCATGCGGGCATCGACTGGAACAGCCATATCGAGCAGGCGCCATTTGTGTCCGATGCCTTGCTGGAGCCTGGCTTTGACAAGCGATTGGTGTCGTACTATGAGTCGCCACTCGCAGATGCCGGACCGGGTGTCGCGGTGCTCGCACTCGATGTGATGGGCTCCGGTAGTGGCCGCCTGGTAGCGGCTCCGCTCAAGGTGGATGGCCACTATCTTGGCTCGCTGATATCGGTCGTAGACCGGAACACGCCGCTCCCCGATGACGAACGGCGAACCTTTGCGATGCTTGCGGATCAAGCCGCTGTGGCGCTGCGAAGCATCATGGAACACGAGACCAGCGAGGACAATTTCTTCGGGGTCATCCGCTCGCTGACCCGCGCAGTCGAGGCAAAATCACGGTGGACCGCCGGCCATTCAGAACGGGTGTCCGACATGGCAGTGCAGCTTGGCACACGACTCAAGTTGTCGACCGAGGATCTGCGCCTCCTGCGTATCTCAGCGACCCTGCATGATGTTGGCAAGATTGGCATAGGCGAGGCGATACTGGACAAGCCAGGATCGCTGACCGCCGATGAATACGCGCAGATCAAGCAGCATCCGGCGATAGGCGCTACCATGCTGCAGGATATCCGTTCGTTCGAGCGCGTGGTGCCGTCGGTACTGCATCACCATGAGCGATGGGATGGCAACGGGTATCCGGGCAGGCTCGCCGGGGAGGCGATACCGCTCGGTGCCAGAATCATAGCAATAGCCGATGTCTGGGATGCAATACGCGATGACCGGCCATACCGCGCGGGCTTTCCTCTCGCGGAGGCACAGGCCTTCATGCAGGATCAGACAGGCGTCATGTTCGATCCGGCGCTGGTTGAAACGTTTCTTCAGCTGGTCGAGACATAGTCGCAGAAGAAGCAGATATCGTCAGTCTTGCCGGGGAAGCGGACGCCCTCCGCCTCAAGCCGCTTTCTGATGGTTGCAAGTCCGGTGTCATAGCAATCGCATACCTTGGGACGGGCGCCTGCCGCTTTCATCAGTGTATTGTAGGAGTCGGCAACTGTCCCGACTATCAGGTCTGAATTCTCGTTGGCGAAGCCGCAACAGACGGCGATTGAACCATCAGGATGGACATAGAACACATTGCCAGGCCCGGCGCAGTAATCATCGATGAACCAGGTGTCGGCCTTCCAGGCATCTTCCGTGGCGGATCGGGACCGCGGGGAACGCACGATCTGTATGACGAGTCCAGCGCCATCATCAGGGGACGATTCGTCGCGAGCGGACCAGACACTATCGGAAATGCGCGCCGGCTCGCCACCGCGTTCGTCCGAGTATTCCACCCGACCGCCGAGCGATCGCGCGACTTTGCCCAGGTCGAGCATGAATGCCTTGTCGTTGTCTGATCGAACAGACAGAATTTCAGCGGCGTCCTTGCGGCCCCATGTCTCGAAAACGGCCTTCAGGAAGGAGGCCATCCGCTCCGGCGATTGGCCGTGATACGTGTCATAGCTGACACCGATGATGCCATCGAAGCCCGCCGCATAGAGCGCCGCAAGGCTGGATCGAAGGCTCGCCTCGTCCAGCCACCAGTCACCGTTGGTCATGAGGCGGTCAAAATACAATCCGCGCTCAACGGCTGCCCTCGAGACATCGATCAGAAAATCGAGCCGCAGGAATGGTTCCCCGCCGGAAAATCCGATGCGCTCGATGCCGCCCTCGACACATGAGTCGAGAAAGCGTATCGCATCGGCAGCAGGGAGCTCTGCATGGCCACGACTGACACGACAGTGCGAACAATGAAGGTTGCATCGCCCGGTGGGCGCGAAAATGGCTTCCTCGGGATGGAACATACCAAGAGCGTAGACTGATATGCCCTAATGCTCAAGGGGCCGTTGAGCACAGCAAACAAGCCTGACTACAAGTGCTGAAGCTCTTCGTTCATAAGCTCTGATTGCTGAACCATGTCAATGCTTCGCTCGCTGATATCTTCCATCGAGCTACGGATTCCTTTTGTGCCTTCGATGATAGATGCCATCTGGGCGCTCAAGCCATTCATGGTTGACGTGATGGATGCCATCTGCCCAACAGCTTTTCCGTGACTCGATCGCACTTGTTTGACCTTGTCGTTGACAGAAAGACTGACGTCGTTGAGGACGATCGACGACTCCATGATCTGGTCAGCGCCGATTGAAGTCTCTTTCATGCCATTGCTTATCTCTTCAAGCGCCAGTACTACGCCACCAATTTCGGTTTCTATCGATCTGAAAGCGACTCCTGATGCCTTGATGACTTCACCTGTGCTCCCGATATCTTGAACCAGTCGCGTAAGATTTGCCGAGATGCCTCTGGCATTGTCGGAACTGGTCTCGGATAGTTTGCGAATCTCGTCAGCTACAACCGAGAAGCCACGGCCCGCATCACCGGCGTGGGCTGCCTCTATCGCGGCATTCATGGCCAAGAGGTTGGTCTGGCCGGCGATACTCTGTATAACACTGGTCGTTTCAAGAATTCCGTCAACATACTTGCTGAGGTTGTCGAAAGCGCTGATGGCTTTGTCCATCGACTGCTCGCCGTCTTTGGCTTGCTCCAGAAGATTGATCGCGATACTGCGCTTTTTCTCAGAAATCGAAGTGATGTTCTGGATATTCGCGTTCATCTCTTCTATTGAGGCGACAGTCTCGGCGACATGGGCGGATTGATTCTCCGCTCGGTCCGTCAGTTCGCTGATGCTCACCAGTATTTCATCGAGCGCGTCCTTTGATGCCAATGCCTGCGATTCCACGGCCTTGACCTCATCCTGCATGGCAACCGATGTACCTTCTATCATCTTGCTGGCTCCGAGCGTGGTCAGCGCATCCTTGCCGAAATTCTGAACCTGCAGCAGGTATGCGCTTGAACTGATCATCGGAATAGCCCTGAACCAGGAAAGCGGTAGCTATAAGCAGGTTGAGTGATCCAGTGGAGATCAAGGCGGCGGTGTCGTACTTGCCCCTCAGACCCAGCAGAAGTGCCACCCCTTGAAATACCATGAGTGCGGTTCCTGCCGGAATCGTGACATCACCGAAATTCCCGGATATGATCGGTCTGGCAACCATGATTGCCAACAACACCATAAGCAAACCGATGAACGAAAGGAGCAGGGGCCGTTTTGTCCGCAGCTCCAGGTTGTCTGTCTCTTTCAAGCCAGGTTGTCCATTTTCCAGTTCCATAGTATTTCCTTTCTGTGGAGAGCCTGTTGTGTCATGCCACTGGAGTCGAAGCGGAATGCTTGGTATCCGGATAACAGAGCGCCACTTTGCGGAACCGATGCTGGTTGATCATGAGGAGTTCGACCAGGGCAGGGTCAAACATGTGCCCTGATTCGTCATGGATAAAGTCCACTATTCTGTCGATTTCCCAGGCGTCCTTGTAGGGGCGCACGGTGGCAAGGGCATCAAATACATCACATATGCAAACGATACGACCAGGCAGTGATATCTTCTCTTTGAGTTTTCCGGCAGGGTAACCGTGTCCAGACCACTGTTCGTGATGTTCAAGCGCGATGACCGCCGCAACCCTGATGATGGAACGTTCCGATGATCCTAGAATCCTGTACCCCACGATCGAGTGAGTCTTCATGATGCACATTTCGTCAATGGTCAGGCGACCTGGTTTGTTCAGAATATGGTCAGGTATCGCTATCTTTCCCACGTCGTGCAGTGGGGCTGCCTCAGCGATCAGTTCTACACTGTCCTTTGACAGCCCGCTCGCCTCGGCAAGGATGCGGGCATATTCGCCGACCCGCAATACATGGTTGGCGGTTTCGGGCGAGCGATTCTCGACCAGTTCGGAGAGCGTCAATAATATCTCATGCTGCGACTTGACAATTCGTCTGTTAGCTACGTGAAGCTCATGTTCTGCTGATTTTCTTCGGGCAATTTCCTGTTCCAGATCATGCACGCGGGAACGGATGCGAGCCTCGAGTTCCATGTTCCAGGCTTGCAGCTGTTGCTCCACCGCGGCCAATTCGGTCACATCCCTGAATACGGCTGTTGTGAAAAGCGTTGTTCCGGGGTTCCGACCTGAGTCCGGAACCGCGCTGGCACCGATCATGAACAGGCGCGTTCCATGTGCGGCGGAGAACGCGACACGATTCTGAATGCTGGAGCCACGGGCTGCGATAATTGCCTGCAGCACGGCTTCTCCTGTTTCGGGTGACACCGCGCGCATGATTTCGGGCAGACCAAAGCCACGGAGTCTTCTTGCGGGGATTTTGAGCAATTCGGCGAATGCCCGATTGCAATCAAGCACCATCAAATCTCCATCGAGTACGACAACGGGGTCACCCAGGCTGTCAACTACTGTTCGCCTCGCGAGCGGGGCAATGTCGAAGAGCCTGAATCGAATCAGGCCAAGAGCTATTGGAATATTGCCGAGCATGAACCAGATCGGGGACAGGTCTCTTCTGCTGAATAGCCGTACTCCAAGGACCGAGGGAAAGATCAGCACGAGTGGCACTACAAAGCCAGCGATCATCAGACCCAGGTGTTTATGGCCCGAGTTGGCTGAGCGTGCGTGAACCAAGAGGACGACCGCCGCTATGGAAAGTCCGTATTCAAAGGCAAAGAGCACATAATCGGTCATGGTGTATCCATACACCAGTTCACCAAGCGGTACTGACCAATCAACCGCGGGATTGGTACGGAGAAGGCCTGCGGCTGCGGGCATAAGTGCCACTACGGCGGAGATGGCTACGGGAAGGTAGAGCCAGTGTGCGCATTTGCTTGCCGATCCGCTGTCCTTGCCGGACAGATTCAACGCGAAGGAGAATAGCGATGTGACGGCCGCCAGAGTTGCCGGAAATTGCGCTCCATCCCAAAAGATCTTAGACTCGAGTTCACGAGCCAGAAGTTCGCTGATCAGCATGGCGGTCCAGGCGAACTCGGACCAAAGCACAAGGCCAAACCTTGTTACCGTTGTATCACCCCTGTTCCGCGTGGCTACGATGGCCATCGCGGCTGAAAGGAGAGCTGATATGAGGTACGGCAGCAGTTGTACAATACCAGCAGCACAGTGCGTTGTGTTCATTGGACTATATCCTGCAGAATCCCAGGATCCTGTCCATCATCGTCACGGCATCTATCCGTGATGTCCAGGAATGCGTCCAAATTATCGAACAGCTGGTCTACCAGTGACGGATCGAAGAGTATGCCGCGAGTTTCCTTGAAGTATTCGAGAATCCTGTCGTGCGTCCAGCCCTCGCGATATGAACGCTCGGCAATCAGTGAATCAAACACATCACATATGCCAACGATTCGGGCTTCCAGGCTGATGGCCTCTCCGGATTTGCCATCCGGATAGCCAGAGCCGTTCCAGCGCTCATGGTGTTCTAGAGCTATCCTGGAAGCCAGCCGTATGAGTGGTTGGTCCGATCTATCCAGTATATGGCAGCCTATCAGTGGATGCGATTGCAGGATCGCGCGCTCCTCATCGCCGAGCAGGCCCCGATCCAGCAATATCTCATCCGATATGCCTATCTTGCCTATATCATGCATGGTTGATGCGTTAGCGAGCAATTCGGCTTCCGAATCGGACATACCGGTCGCTTTTCCCATAAGACGGGCATACTCCGAGACCCTGGTGACATGTCTGGCTGTTTCATTGCCTCTGCTCTCTATTATTTCCGAAAGGGTCAGCATGACCTCGGTCTGGGTCTTTTCTATTTCGGTGTTGATCTCTGACAGGCGCTCTTCGGCATCGCGCCGTCGTCTGGCCTCCGCTTCAAGATCGATCACGTGCTCTTCAACCTTTTTTTCGAGCATCGTAGTGAGTTCTCTCAGTGATCGCTCTGCCTTCCTGAGAACGCTGAAATCATGGACTACCACGACTCTCGATTGTTCATCGTGGTTGATCGGGAATCCTCGTATGGAGAGGTCCATCACTTCGGTGCCTTGCGGGATGATTGCCTCGGATTCGATACTGCGGCCTTGCAGCACAGCGATGGCCTCTTCTGGCCAACCGGCAAAGAACTCATCTGCCCGACTATTGATCATATCGCCTTTCGCTGACTCGAACATCACGCGGGCGGCGCTATTACAGTATATGATTAGTCCGCCGTGGCCGATGACCATGACAGGATCGAGCAGGTTCTCCACAATTTTCATTCGCGCCGTTCCCAAAATATTGGCCATTCGGTAGCGAAAAATGCCTGTGGCAATCATCGCGTCACCCGCCATGAGAAACAGCGAGCTTGCCTCAAGCCTGCCATTGATGCGTATCTTGGCGAGTGTCAGGATTGTACCAACGAGCGGTATGAGCAGACCGGAGAATGCGCAGAGCGCGCTCATCCTGCTTGTTCCACGATGTTCTACCGCCAGCATGCCCAGCCGGACTATCGCCACTACTGCCATTGTGTAGATGGGAAGCAGAAGGATCAGCATCGGCAATCTGAAGGTGTAAACCAGTTCACCAAAGGGAACCGAAGGATCGACGAAAGCGTCGATGCGCTGCAAGCCATGCAGTGGATTTGTGCTTGCGAACAGACATGCCATCATCGGAAATATCATCAGGAGTGCGTACGCCCTGCGTGGGTGTTCGAGCCGTGCGCCGTCATAGCGTATTGAGAACGCCAGTGTGAGTATGGCGGAGGCACCTGATGTCAGGAACTGGATATCATCCCAGATTGTCTTCCACTCCAGCGTACTTGAGACGATCTCGAGCAATACCATGATCGACCAAGCCGACTGAACCAGCAACATCGCTGAGAATGTCTTGCCGACCGGCGATCTGTTGCGCTGCCAGACGAACATGCCAAGAACCAGGGGAAAGATCGCGGCAAGTATATATGGCGACAGATAGAAGGCAGGAAAAGCTGGCAACATCCGGCTTATTTCTCCATACACATTGGTTTATACCGGAGTTCCATTATACACGCAGCCAATCAGGCATTGCAATTGTTGAAACGGCTGAACCCGTTGCCAATCCTGAGGACATTTGACAGCAGGAATGGGATGGATTACCATATTTGATGATCCGGAGGAATACTGCATGAAATGCATGCGCTATGCGGCGGTGCTTGGCGTTTTTCTCATGACCGTGGCTATCCAGCCGTCGCATGCACAGAGCAAGCTTGTCATGGTGACAGAGGCCTGGGCTCCATTCCGCATTAACAACAGTACAGCGCCTTCCGGTTTCTCGGGTATCGACATTGACATCATCAATATCCTTGAACGTGAACTTGGCATCAAGATAGAGATCCAGCGGCATCCATGGGCGCGGGCACTTGAAATGTTGCGTAACGGGCAGGCAGATTTTTGCACAGGCGCGGCGTATACAGCGGAACGCGCACAATTCATGGAATACGTGCCCACTTCATATTTCGTAGTCCAGCCCGTGTTCTATGCACAAACGGAGCGTGCCGGATCGGTAAATAGTTACGACGATCTGAAGGGCAAAGTCATAGGGCAATCAATCGATTCATTTTATTTCGAACCATACAACTCGGACAAGAGTCTTGAGAAGCTCGACCTGCCAACCGAAAAACAGGTATTGCTCATGCTCTCACTCGGTCGCATCGAGCTGGGTATTGGCACCGAACCAAATATATCGTACGATGTGTCCGTCCTGGGTTATAGATCGAAGCTAGTACGCGTCAATTGGATTCCTCCCGCTCATACCGATTTGTTCTTCGCCTTCTCCAGGAAGTCTTCTGCAGTTTCTCTCGTCCCTCGTGTAGATGCAGCACTCAAACGCTTGCTGGCGGATGGTACGATAGATGACATCGCCAGTAAATACAGATGAACACCAATATATCGAAAGGACTTAGTCAAAATGCCAGGCGCACGAAGACCCTGACAGGAGAGATACGAACCTTGTCCATGGTAGGTTCGTCGCTGATCATCATCTCCGTGCAGATAATCGCGCTTCTTGTCATTACCGCTTCAATGCAGAACGATCTCGTTGCGAAGGCCAGCATTACCGCAGATGAGATTCAACAACTTCTCGTTGAGCCTCTGTACAATGTTGATGAAGAGCAAGCCAAGCGGATCGGCCTGGCGCTCCTCTCATCCGGTCGCGTTTCCGGCATGGTGCTCGATTCATCCGTTTCCGGGGTCCTGCTCTCTGTTCCCGGTGCGCAGGGATCAGCGATGAGGATCAAGCCCTTGTTCAGGGAAATCCGATACAAGGATCTGCCACTGGGAACTGTATGGCTCTATTTCAGTGATTCCGATATCAAGCGAGTCCAGTATCTTTTTCTGTCCATCGCGACGATGGTCATATTCTCGGTTATATTGGCGAATCTTCTTGTCAACCGATTTTTTGTAGAGCGACGTTTTCGTCAACCAATGGATGAAATCCGGCGCGGCATCGACACAATTGCCATGGGTTCTTATGACTTCCAGATTCGCGACACGCCTTTCAGCGATCTCAATATTCTTGTGCATACCATCAATGAGATGGCCAGCAGAATATCGGATAAAAATATCGAGCTACTGAAACTCAATACCCAGCTTGAGAATAGAGTGGAAGAGCGGACGAAGGAACTCGAGATCTCCGTTCAGGAACTCCGAGCCGCCCAGGAGTTGCTTGTAAAGACTGAAAAGCTGACAGCGCTAGGAGATTTGTCCGCTGGAATTGCACATGAACTCAATACACCATTAGGTGCGATACTCTCGGCAAATCGCCAAGTAGGTGACTTTCTGGAACACCGATTCAGCGAGCTGGCTCAATTTCTGGATAAGGCGAATGAGCGACAGTACGCCTTCTTCCTGAAGGTTCTGGAACTCGGGCTCCGCCCGGGAACGCTGGATACTAGCGAGATTCCAATGGACCGCAGGAAAGTAGTCCGCTCGGTTGCCGCGGATTTGACATCCGCAGGAATCGCCAACGGATCGGCCATTGCAGACGTACTGGTCGACATTGGCATCAATGGCGACATGATGGAAATTGTCGCATTTCTTGCGGATGGCGATGCAGAGGCGACGCTCTCTCATGCAGCCCGCGTAATTCAGGCAATCAAGATGTCACGCATCACCGCTATTGCGGTAACGAAAGCAGCAAGTGTCGTGGCTGCCTTACGTTCGTATGTATCGCCTGGATCACAGGATCCTGATTCAGTCGTCCATATCGATGAGGATATCAGGACAGTATTGGTGCTCATGCACAACATGCTTAAGTACGGTATAAGGACGACCGCCGAATTTGGCGGCGCATGTGTGCGTGGGTCTTCCGAGAAGCTTAGTCAAGTCTGGCTCAACCTCATCAAGAATTCAGCACAAGCGATGGGATTCAAGGGAGAGCTTCTGATCAGGACCCGTATGAACAAGGAGATGGCGGAAGTCTCGATCATAGATTCGGGACCTGGCATCCCAGATGATATAAGGGCGAGAATATTCGAACCATTTTTTACGACCAAGAAACAGGGTGAAGGCTTGGGACTCGGACTCGACATATGCAAACGAATCGTCGAACTCCATGGTGGAACAATAGTGGTAGACTCAGTGCCCGGCAGGACCGAATTCATGGTAAGCCTTCCAGCGGTCCTGGAGGCGAATGCATGAGCATGTCACAGGAAGCAATTCTTTGCGTCGATGATGAACCAATCATCCTGCTTTCTCTGATTCATGAACTCAAAAATGATTTTGGCGAGCGCTTTCTTTATGAAAGCGCCTTGAACGCATTGGATGCCTTCAAGGTGATCGAGGGGCTTACTTCCGATGGCATCGAGGTAATCCTTATAATTTCAGACTGGTTAATGCCTGGCATCAGAGGAGATCAATTCTTGATGCAGGTCCGCTCACAGTATCCTGGCATCAAGGCAATCATGCTGACCGGGCATGCGGATGAGAGTGCAACAGCGCGCCTCCGCGAGAACAACCTGGTCCTTGCCATATTGCGCAAGCCATGGGACCAGATGGAATTGAGGGACCTCATCGACAGCCATTGCGGTGGGTCATTGAAAGGCAGGGCGGCTCATGAGTGAGAGGGAATATATCATCTGCGTTGATGATGAATATATTGTACTTCAAAGCCTCAAGCATGAACTGCGGAGTGACCGTTTCTTCGAAGACTATGCAATTGAAATCATGGATAGCGCACAGAGTGCCTTTGCCTTGATAGAGGATATACTATCCGAAGGCGGCAAGATCGCGGTCATCATATCGGATCAGCGCATGCCGGGAACCAATGGTGATGAATTTCTGTTAAAAGTACACTCCAAGACACCTGATTCGCTAAAAATTCTATTGACGGGATTCTCTGACCTGGAAGCCGTGGTGCGGTTGGTCAATGGTGACGTGCTCTATCGCTACCTTAGCAAGCCGTGGGACAGGCACGATATCTTGCTGACCGTGCGCGAGGCGTGCCGGAATTTCAGGCAAAAGAATATAATCCGCGAGCAAGCGGTGAAGATAGAGAATCTGACTCTCGCCATGGTAACCGCGCTTGAGAGCACCAACTACTTCTTCGATGAGGATACCGGTAATCATATTCTGAGGATTGCACGGGTTTCCGAGTTTATCGGCTATCATTACGGCTGTGACACGGACTTCATACGACTCTTGAAGCTCTATTCGCCACTCCACGACATCGGCAAGGTGTGTGTTGGGAAAGAGATTCTGCTCAAGCCCTGTTCTCTGACCGAGCATGAATTCGATGTCATCAAGCAGCATGTCCGTGTTGGTTACGACATCATCAACCGGCCTGGAATCGACCAGATGGCAAAGAATATCGTGTTGTATCACCATGAGAAATGGAACGGCAAGGGCTATATCCATGGGCTTGCCGGACATGATATACCGCTGGAATCCAGAATAGTCTCACTCGCCGATGTGTTCGACGCGTTGGTCAGTGTGCGGGTGTACAAGCCAGCCTATACCATTGAAGAGGCAGAGGAGATACTACGCTCTGAAAGCGGCATCAGTTTTGACCCTCAGCTGCTGGAGACTTTCCTGAAAGCCATACGGGCCGATGCGACGCTTTCGCTTCTCTATGATGCGAATACGCAGTCATCGGCCTGACATGATGCGATGCCACTCGGCTGCATGTTCCCGATAACACGGAGAGTATCTCGGTCGACAGGCGCGCGATGCCTAGGAATGTGTCGCGAATATGCTTCGTGTGAGAAGGAGCAGCGCGGCTACCATCATCGCCAATGCGCCGAATCCTATCGGCAGGCCTAGAGCAGAAGCGTAGCCTACTCCCGTATTCATTATGGCCGCCATGAGTTCCATGACAATGGCGTTGACCGAGAGCATCGTGGCCCGCGAACTGTCATGCGCCTTCTCATTCTGCACAGTCGTGGAGAGTGGTCTGAACGCGGCGGCAGCGGCAGTCAACACGATCAGCGCAGTGATGCTGACGAAAGCAGACCCGGAGACAGCCAGAGCTGCGAGGCTGGCAGCCATGATGGCGACCAGAGACACGAACGCGCAGCGACGACCATACGTGGCGATTATTCGACCCGATGCCGCCGCGGCCAGACCCGCCGCTTGGGTCAGCGCAAACAGCGCTCCGTACAGACTTGCCGGAATACAGGCGCGCTCATATTGCAGCGGCGCCAGGAACACCGTTGCTGATTGGGCGGCCTCGCCCATAACAGCGGCCGCAAGGAGAAAAAAGAGCAATCCCTTGTCACGCCACAGCGTCAGCACCGAGAGTCGTATGCCTTCGCGAGGTGTGCGTTCGGTTATTGGCCTCGACTCGGCAAGAGCTGCAGGGATATCGACCAGGAAGAGCGAGCATAGAAATGCCGCGGCATAGGGTACGATTGTGCCATATGCCGCCATCCTCATCGACGCCGAGTATAGCAGCGGCGCTGCAATCGAAGCCGAGAACAGGCCGACACTGCTGGCCGCATGCCACCGTCCAAAGGCCTTTGCGGCATGTTCTGGCGGGACCGAGCGATAGAGCATCGCTTCGGTGCAGCCGCTCAGAGCCGCGAGTGCCAGGGCGAGCAGCAACCGTTCCGCGAGAAAGCCGCCAAAACCCGAAGCAAAAGCGAAGACAATTTTCGATACCAGGAATAGCGCTGTGCCGAGTATCAGTGTCAGCCGGTACCCGAACTTGTCGGCGAAGCGACCCCATGGTGCCTCGAGTAGTATTGTCGCGACCCAGGATATGGATTCTATGAGGAACAAGCCCTGGATATCGAGACCATAGGCGCGGCGATAGAGCGTTGCCACGGGCGCGTAGAATACGATGCCTTGCATGCATGCAATCAGCACGAGCAGGCGATAGTTGCGATGACGAGTCATGATCGATCTCTTTCTTGTAGACAGATGGTGCCTGACTCCATGGGGCGGCACACGAGGATTCAGTGTCTATTGAAAGGGATCAGATCGGATACATGTGAAGAATCTAGCTTTCCCGGCAGGCCGGAGTCAAGGGCTCCGATGCGGCGTATCAGTCTTCCCATTCAGCCCTGCCATCGTTCGTGGACAAACATGTTCTGGACCGATCGCTCATAGGCGTCGAGAGTCTTGGCCCTCGTAATCGATTTTATCGTTGAATCGCAATTGGAAAATGACCTGGCAAGGTAGCCACAGACTTCCTTCATCTTGTCCAGGACATGTCGTGGCCCGAAAAGCACATTACGATAGCCCGCGTACAATTCGTCATGGAACGCCTGTATCGTCCCGGCTGGATCGGCGGGATCAGGCAAACCCTTGAGTCGAGCCGGAAGAAACGGATTGACTATGGCGCCGCGTCCGATCATCCATCGGTGAATCGATGGGAACCTGGCCTGCAGCGCCACAAGGAAGGCCGCATCCTTGATGTCACCATTGTATTCTATCTCGTGTTTGGATAGCGCGGCGGCTGCGGCAAAGCCGTTCAGATTCACAGCGCCGCTGTACATCTGGGTGGCGATACGTGGATGAATTATCACCCGTTCCAGAGGGAACTTGTTGAGTACGGGCATGATGCGCAGAATGTCGTCGCTGCTTGATAGACCCAGGCGCACCTTGACGGATATGCGCATCGTTGTTCTGGAGCAGGCCGCATCAAGAAACGATTCGACGCTGTCAGGGTGCGGCAGGAACCCTGCGCCTCTGCGCTTTCTGGTGACCATCGGGTAGGGGCAACCCATGTTGACGTTGACCGTGGAGTAGCCTTGGCCGGCAAGCATCGAGGCAGTTTCGATGAAACTGTCCGCGTCATTGCCCATGAGCTGAGGCTCGACGGGCACGCAAAGCGACTCGCGCGGGACTACGTCCTTGAAGTGAGCCTGCGCGGGGTCAGCACCGGTTATGGCATGGATGAATGGGGCCATTGCCGAATCAAATCCCACAAAATATCTGAAATATGCCGCCCGGTATACACGATTCGTGACGCCGTGCAGCGGGGCAAGACAGAGCTTCGGCATCATCCATGCACCTCGTTTCGCGGTTCATGATACCGATGCCGATCTACTGTATCCAGTCCGTACTCCGAAGTGCCAATAGAAAAAATGCTGACCCGGCCAAAGGCCGAATCAGCATTTTTAGCCCCTAGGGGAGTCGGACCCCTCTTTAAAGATTGAGAATCTTTTGTCCTAACCGATAGACGAAGGGGCCGGAAAGGAAGATTTCCCCAGGGAGGATTCGAACCCCCACAAGCAGATCCAGAGTCTGCTGTGCTACCATTACACAACCGGGGAATGCATTGGGCAGATGCGAATATAGTGGAAAAACGGTCGGCGAGTCAAGAGCGGGATTGGGCTTATCAGGTTGTCTCGAAGAGCGCGATGATGTCGGGATTCTTGAAGAGGCCGGCGTATTTCCGGGCAGAAAGACCGAGCTTGTCCGTTCTATCGGGGTCGGCGCCGTGTTCCAGCAGCATGCCGACCATAGTGGCGTCTGTTCGGCCTACTGCCAGGATCAGCGCCGTCTGGCCATCCTTGCTGTACGCGTCCGGATCAGCCCCTTTGTCAAGCAGGAAATGGAGCAGTCCATCATCGCCCTGTTGCGCGGCATCCAGCAGGGCGGAGTAGCCACGATCATCACTCTGGGCATTGATGTCGGCTCCGCGTTCCAGAAGCAACTCCACGATGCTGTGGTGCCTGTATCGTGCTGCGAGGCACAGCATAGGCACGCCAGACTTGTCCCTGACATCGGGGGGGAAACCCGAGCGGATAAAGAGGTCTACGGCCTTGGTATCACCATCCTTGACGCATTGCGCCAGGGATTCGGCATGCCATGATATGCCGAGCTCGAGCAGGCTAGCCTTTGCCGATCTTCGTTCTTCCCTGGTTGTCCACTCGATACGTTCTGTCTGATAGTAGTTGAGCGCCGCTTCCATGCTACCGAAGACGATAATATCCTGCAGCCAGATCGCTGACTCCCATGGCGAGGCTGTGGGGTAGACGGCAATGGGCTGCGCTTTGCCTCGTGCCAGGCCCACCATGTATGCGAACCACCCTGCTTCGGACTCCGGGCCATCAACCGCGCACAAAAGGTGCGACGCTCCTGCGAGCATGGTATCGATTCTGGCGCGCGACTCTGTTCTCCACGATTCATTGAACTGAACACCTACCGTATCATGACCTTCAGCCTCCAATTGGCTCATTATCATGCGGGCAATTGAGGTGCTGCGGGCAGATGCAAGAATCGCAACCTTCAAGACTGTATCCTCGGATGCTGGGCTCATCGGTGCGTTCGCCATCGCAGGCAAACCCCTGTCTAATGCATCGGCGCAAATCGGGATAACCATTATGGAGCATCGATGCACTTGTGCGCCCTGGATGCCTCCCGGTATAGTACCTTCATGGAGCAACGGAATAGTACCCCACTGCAAGCTACGTTGGTGTCCGCGTTCAAGGCGGGAATACCTGTTCTTCTAGGATATACAAGCATCGGCTTCGCCTTCGGGCTTGTGCTTGTTGGCTCTGGCTTGCCGTGGTGGCTGTCGCCGCTTATGGCTCTTGTCGTCTACGCCGGCGCCGCGCAGTTCATGGGCGTCGCTCTCTTGGTCGGTGGAGCTGGCGTGCCCGAGATTGCCATCCTGACGCTGTTGATGAATGCCCGCCATGCGGTCTACGGGCTTTCGGTGCTCGACCGCTACCATGGAAGTGGATTTCGCAAGCTCTACCTCATATTCGGGCTGACCGACGAGACATACGGTCTTGTGACCACGATTGCGCCACCGAACGGTATCGAGCCGAGCCACTTCTACTTTGCACTCACCATGTTGAACCAGTTCTGGTGGCTCTCTGGCTGTACCGCCGGAGCCCTGTTTGGCAGGGCACTGCCGCTTGACATATCGGGACTGGATTTTGCCATGACCGCGCTCTTCGTCGTACTGCTGGTCGAACAGACCAGAGTGATCAAGCGACCGGAGCCCTATATTCTGGCGGCTGCGGCCGGCATCTGCGCGTACCTGATACTTGGCTCAGGCAATTTTATAATGGTCGCCACGGCGCTGACCGGGGGGCTCCTGCTGCTGTTCCGGACCAGACTGGAGCGGGCAGCATGACTCGAATATTGCTGGCGGTCGTCGCCATGGCTCTGGTTACCATCCTGACCAGGGCCGCGCCTTTCATATTCTTCGCCAAGCGGAAGCCTCCGGCCGCCCTCGACTATCTGCAGACATATCTGCCAGCGGCGCTGATGACCATACTGGTGATGGCTTCATTCAAGGATATTCGATGGGCAGAGGCCCCGCATGGTATTCCGGCCGTCACGGCGGCGGTCATGACGGCAGTGGTGCATCTATGGCGGCGCAATGTGCTGGTGTCCATAGCCTGTGGAACTGCCGCGTACATGGCGCTGATCCGCCTGATGGGCTGAAGCGCATGGCATCATCAGTGGACTATCACCAGAATCTTGATCGGTACCAGCGGCAAACAGTCTTTGCGCCTATTGGTCCGGAAGGTCAGGCACGCCTGTCACGCGGTCGCGTGGCGATCATAGGCATCGGTGCTCTTGGAACCATGATCGCCAATTCGCTGGCACGAGCCGGGGTAGGCTTCATCAGGCTGATCGACAGCGACCGGGTCGAGACGAGCAATCTGCAGCGCCAGATGCTCTTTGAGGAAACCGATGCGACCAGGCATCGCTACAAGGCGGAGGCAGCGTCGAGGCATCTGCGAGGGATCAATTCCTCAATCGTGATCGAGCCGATCATAGCGCGCGCAGACGAGGCAAACATAGGCGAACTGATTGACGGTGTCGATGTCGTGCTCGATGGCGCCGACAACTTCGATATTCGCTATATCGCGAATGATGCCTGCAGACAGCGCGGCTTGCCGTGGATATACGGTGGGGTCCTCGGCGATTCAGGCGTTACGCTGAACGTCCTGCCCGATGGCGGCCCGTGCTTCCGCTGTCTGTTGCCGGAGCCGCCTGTGCCCGGCTCATATTCGACACCGGCGCTGGCTGGCGTCCTTAATCAGATTACCGCCGTCATAGGCTCCATCGAGGCGCTCGAGGCCGTCAAACTGCTCGTCGGCAGTCCCGATGTACGGCGTACCCTGTTGTCGATCGATCTGTGGTCATCATCGTTCCGCCAGATAGAGGTGTCGAGGAATCCAGATTGTCCGATCTGCGGCGGACAGCGAACGGCTTCGAGTCAGGCTGTCGCTGGCTGATCACGCATCGAGGAAGACAATATCCTCAGGGCGGGCGACCAGACCGGTGCCATCGCGCAGAGAGCGACCGGCAACACGTGCGGTTCTCTTGCCGCGAGCCTCTGCCAGCTCGTCTGAAGACAGACTCGTCATCACCTTGGCTACGCCATTGACGAATACGATTGCTCCGCGGTCGAAGTGTCCCTCTACGCCAATGACTCCGCGCGGCAGCAGTGAGGCATTGGCGCGTATGGCGGCGAGCGCGCCCTCGTCGACAACGATGGTTCCCTGTTGGCTGGCATTCTTGATCCAGCGTTGACGATTGCGGAGACTCGATGTCGCGTCGAAGAGCGTTCCCACGACTTCGCCCGCAAGAATTCTGCCTATCGCGCCTGGCAGCCTGCCATGGGCTATGACGACGCGGCACCCCGCGTCCCTGGCGATGGCAACCGCCATCAGTTTGGTTTTCATGCCGCCGGTAGAGAATTCCGTGCCTTTGCCTCCAGCGGAGGTGATTATCTCGGGAGCCAGCTCTCTGACATAGGGGATGGGCCTGGCCGCAGGGTCTGACCTGGGATCGGCGTCGTAGAGAGCATCGACATCGGACAGTATGATAAGCAATTCAGCGTCTATCTTGCTGGCGACGTAGGCCGACAGCTGGTCATTGTCGCCGAAGGCGATCTCCACGGTTGATACCGAGTCGTTCTCATTGAATACCGGCACGACGCGTCGTTCTATCAATGCCTCGACGGTGGATCGAAGGTTCAGGTACGCGGTGCGCCTGTCCCAGGTGTCCCGGGTTACGAGCAGTTGTGCCGCGGTAAGGCCAAAGACATTGAAGGCAGCGCCGTATTCGTGCATCAGGAGTGGCTGCCCGATGGCCGCGCACGCCTGCTTTATCTTCATGTCCTTTGGTTTGCGCGTAAGACCGAGCTCGCGGGCGCCCATGCCCACGGCACCCGACGTTACAAGAATGATCTGCTTGCCCTCGCGCACGAGGTCCGCGATCTGTGCGGCAATGCGGTGTACATATTCTGTATCGATGCCGGAGCTGTTCGAATCCGGGCCTTCGGATAACCGTCCCGTGCTTCCCTTCTGCCTGGAGATGGTATTGGTGCCTATCTTGATGACGATGCGTCTGGCCGCCGACAGCGCCGACCTGGCTCGTACTGACTCCGGTGACGGTTCAGGATTCGCCATGATAGCCTTCCATCTCCGGCGACAGTTCTGCATGTTCGAATGTCTTGCTTCCCGATGCGTACTCGGCAACGATGTTGCCTGCGCCCATGAGTCGCCACTTGTATGTCATGAGTCCATCGAGGCCCATTGGCCCCCGCGCGTGGAGCTTGCCTGTCGATATGCCGACCTCAGCACCAAGGCCGTAGCGGAACCCATCGGCAAACCTGGTGCTGGCATTGTGGAACACCGATGCGGAGTCAACCTCGTCCATGAAGCGACGCGCCGTGGCACCGGACTCGCACACGATACTGTCGGTATGACCACTGCCATAATGGTTGATGTGCGCTATGGCATCGTCTATCGATTCGACTATGCGGACGGCCATTCTGAGCGACAAGTATTCGACAGCCCATTCGTCGTCGAGTTTTGGCTGCCGCGTCGATCCAGGACCCAGTATGTCCATGCTTCGCCGGCACAGGTCGAGCCTGACGCCTGCATTCTCCAGCGCGGCCGCTATCACGGGCAAGACCCGAGGTGCCGCGGAAGCATGCACCAGCAAAACCTCGGCCGCATTGCACGCGGCGGGATACTGGGCCTTGCTGTCGACGACAATGCGTGCTGCCATGTTGGGATCTGCGTCGGCATCGACATAGACATGGCAGACTCCTTCAGCGTGGCCCAGCACCGGTATCGCGCTGGTGTTCATGATGTGCCTGACAAACGCGTTGGAGCCTCGCGGAATGACCAGGTCAACATACTGGTCAAGACCGAGGAGCTCGGCTACCTCGTCCCGCGTCTCGATGGCGCCCAGCCACGATTCAGGAAGGCCAGCCTCAACGCCCGCGGCCGCGATTGCCTCGGCCAATATCCGGTTTGTATGCTCCGCTTCATGACCACCCTTGACGATGATCGCGTTGCCGCTCTTCGCGGCCAGGCCGGCCATCTGCACCAGCGCATCGGGGCGGCTCTCGAATATAAGGGCAATGAGACCGATGGGGCAGGATACCCGACGGAGTGTGAGGCCGGCATCGAGGCGCCGCGCCTCGAGTACGCGTCCCGCAGGGTCGGGTAGTCCTGCCAGGGCATTGAGCATGGCGATCGACTCGTCAAGCTTCTTGCTTCCATAGTCGAGCCTTGCCAGAATTGACATGTCCAGTCCGGCCGCGCGTGCCGCCGCCATGTCGCGTTTGTTGGCCGCGAAGATGTCTGAGGCCCGCTCCTTGAGCCGCGCGGCGATAGACTCGAGAGCCTTGTCCTTGATTGCTGTGGGTCTTGAGAGCATGGCTGTTGCCGCAGCCGCGCCTGCGACCGCCAGAGTATGCGTATCCATATGCATGAAATAGCATAAAGCTGCATAAATATGCAAGAGTTATGCGATTGATGACCCGCTGGCACTACACTGCACGGCGATGTCAGTCACACGCGTTCCGAGCGCCAAGGGCACAGCAGCCGTTCGGCACCATCGACGATCACGAATAGCCCCAGTCCCAGCATGCTCAACGCCATAATGGCGGCATACATTTCGGGGTAATCGATGCGCGACCAGGCATCGACTATCAGGTAGCCCAGCCCGGTCTCGGTCGCGAACGTTTCGGCAAGGAACAGCACGGCGATGGCGGTGCCGAGGCTGACTCGAAGCGATGTGAGCAGGTCGGGCAGCGTAGCAGGGACCACGACCCGCATCGCCAGATCGAAGCGTGTCGCTCCAAGCGATCTGACGGAATCGATCAGCTGCCGTGGCACCCGCCGCGCGGAATCGCGCGCCGATACCAGTATCTGACTGAAGATGATGATCCCCACCAGGACAATTTTCGAGACGTCGCCAAGGCCGAATACCAGCATGATGATGGGCAGGAAGGCGACCTTGGGCAGGGGATGTACGATATAGATGAACGGAGATACGAAGGCATTGGCTCGCCGTGATCGGCCGGCGACGAGGCCCAGGGCGGCCGCGGGCACGAAACTGAAGGCAAGCGCCCACAAAACCCGGCCAAGGCTGGCACCTGCGTGCACAAACAGCGTGCCATCGGCGACAAGCTGGACCAGCGCGGCCATTGCGGAACCGGGACCAGGCAGGAATGGCCTGGCAAGCACCCGCGAAGCGATGGCCCACAGTACGGCAACCATGATGATGGCGATGATGATGCCGCGGGCCTTTTTTAAGCCTGCACCCCCCGGAAGCATCATTGGACGGCTCCATCATCGGTCCTGCCCGACTCCCGCAGTGCCGCACGTATCGCCCCGCAAAGCTCCAGATACCGCTGTGATGACCTGAAGTCGGTGAGGAACCTGCTCTCAAAACGGTTCTCTGGTATGTCGAACCGCTTGCGCATTGTTCCTGGATTGCGGCCGCTCATCACAAAGACCGTCTCGGCGAGGTACACCGCCTCTTCGATCGAGTGCGTGACGAGTATGATCGTCATGGGGCGGGAGCACCTTACTTGGAGCAGGAATTCCTGAGCGGCTTCCCTGGTCAGCGCATCCAGGCTCGAAAACGGCTCATCCATCAAGAGGAGGTCGGGCTCAGACACCAGCGCCCTCGCTATGGCTACCCGCTGCTTCATGCCGCCTGACAGTCCGGCCGGAAAGAAACTCCTGAACGCGGAGAGCCCAAGCTCCCGAAGCACAGGGTCTACACGACGGCGGCGCTCGGACCTCCTGATGCCCGCGATGACCAGTGGCAGCTCTGCATTGCCCTCAACCGTTCTCCAGGGCAAGAGACCGAAGTCCTGGAATATCACCGCGGTACGTGGCCGCACGCCACGGACAGGCATGCCTTCTATGCTGATATCGCCTGTCGATGGAGCCAGCAGCCCGGCAATCGCCTGGACGATGCTCGTCTTGCCGCAGCCCGATGGCCCGACAATGGCAGAAATGGCCGCGGTGCGAAACTGGCACGTGATGTCCGCCACGGCTGGTACGCGGTCCGGCCCGGAGGCGGCCGCAGCGGCCCGCTTATACTCCAGGGCCAGCTCGCGAACGGCTACCATGCCGCTATCGCCCTGCCATCAATCAAGTCTGCCGCGTCGAGGTCCCTGGACAGGAGTCCACGGACCTTCAGCCAGGCGAGTACCCGGGATATCTGATCATTGGATGGCAGGGTCGGGTTCCGGTAATGCACGAATCGATACGCGTCCTTGATCTCCGCGGGAAAGGAAGCCTTCTCTACCAGGAACGATCTCCATGCATTCGGGTCCGATTCGATCTTGTCTGTCGCGTCGACGTAGGCCTTGTAGAATCGCCTGATATCGTCGAGCCGGGCATCGAGCACCGATTTGGAGAACAGGAGCACCGCCGCATCGATCTGGAACTGGTCTGTCGTGCCGACAAGATGCGCTCCACGGGCTACCGCCGCTGTCAGCATTGGTTCCGGGAGGCCCGCGGCATCGATCTGACCAGCCAGGAGCATCTCCAGGCGTACCGGCATCTTGGGCACCGCTACTGTCTGGTACGAAGCTTGCGGGCGGCCAGCGGCCGCAGTGATCGCATCGACAACATACTGTATGATTGTATTGGTCGACATGCCTATGCGCTTTCCGGCCAGCTGGCCGGCATTCTCGATGCCGGAGCCTGGAGCGGATACGATGCCGTAGCGGCCATCACTGGCGCTGGTGATGCGCATGTCAAAGCCGCCGGCCACGAGAAAGGCCGCGGCCAGGATATCAGAAATGGCGCCATCGACACGGCCGGCCTGGATGGCGGCGTCTCGTTCCTGGGCATTGGTAAATGGCACCAGCTCTACCGCGACGCCTTCCTTGCCGAAGAACCCTTCGGCCTGCGCCACCATGATCGGCAGTGAATCCGCGTCCGGCATGATGCCGAAGCGCAGCGGTACCTGGTGCTTCTGCGCGGAGCATGAAGCCAGCGCGACTATGGCGGCGATGATAGCGGTACTCTGTGCTCTCTTCATATAATCTCCCTCACGTCATGTGTCACTGATCATCGGCGCGTGTGTCAGCCCACCGATCGACCAGGTGATGCTGGACTCCGAGCCTGTCCAGAATCTTGCCCGCCATGAAATCGACGATGTCGTCAATAGTCGCCGGACGATGGTAGAAGCCCGGGCATGCCGGCACTATGGCCGCGCCCGCCTCGGCAAGTGCTGTAAGGTTCCGCAGGTCGATGAGCGACCATGGTGTCTCGCGCGGCACGAGCACGAGAGGACGGCCTTCTTTGAGGGCTACCGCGGCCGCGCGGTGCACAAGGTTCGTCGTCGCTCCGGAGGCGATAGCCCCTGTCGTACTCATGGAGCAGGGCACGATGATGGTGCCATCCCGTTGCCATGAACCCGATGATGGTGGCGCCGCCAGGTCGTCCGGGGCATGGACTCGGTCTTGCGGCAAGCCAATGTTAGAAAGCCACGAGTCCACAGCCAGGCCCATCTCAGTCTCGAATACGCGCGCTCCCCAGGCCGAGAATATTACGTGGACCTCGTGGCCCGCATCGATCAGTGCCTCGATGGTCCGCGCACCATAGGCCGAGCCGCTGGCACCCGTCACGCACACCACATATCGTCCCATGGTCGCTCCCTACAGCAGGTATATATCGAGTGCGGTCGCCACAAGTATTACGAGGGGTACGACTTCGTTTATGGAGTAGCTGGCTATGCGCACGTGGCGCTCCGAACCGTCACGCACGACAACGTGCTCGGCGATCAGCAATGCCGCGGCTGCTACGACGCCGATGCCATATGCCCACGACAGGGGCCAGAACAGAGGCAGCATAGCGAGTCCACCAACCGTACCAAGGTGACAAAGCGCCGAAATGCCTTGCGCGCTTGTCGAGCCGAAGCGGGCCGGCATCGAATGGATGCCTGCACGTCTGTCAAAGTCGATGTCCTGCAGGGCATACAGTATGTCAAATCCTGCCACCCATAGCGCGACGGCTCCGGCCAGAACAAAATAACGCGGCTCGAAGCGGCCGCCGATCGCTATGAAGGCGCCCATCGGAGCCGCAGCGCAGGCCACGCCGAGCCAGAAGTGGCACAGCCATGTGAATCGCTTCGTGTACGAGTAGCCGCCTGTCAGTATGGCCGCCACCGGCAACAGCGCGACACACAGCCAGTTGAGCATCGCCGCGGAGCCAACCAGTATGGCTCCCATGATGGCCGAGAAGACGAGCAGTTCCTTTTTTGAGAGCTTGCCCGTCGGTACATGTCTGCCGGAGGTCCGTGGATTGCGCGCGTCGATGTCAGCGTCTATGACCCGGTTCAGGGCGTTGGCGGCGTTTCGGGCGGAGGCTGCGGCGAGCACGATCAGCACAAGCGAGCGCAGGGTAGGGTGGCCGCCTGTCTCAAGCAGTATGGCGACAAGGGCAAATGGCAGCGAGAATAGTGTGTGCCTGATGATCACCGCGTCACCGAGCATCCTCATCTTGCCACCAAGCTTGGCAACGCCGGTATCAGAGACCATACTGTTCCCAGCGGCTGTCCACCAGCAGCTTGATGCGGTCATCCATCGCCAGTGGCGATGGCCATGGACGCGTATGCCCCTCGTCGGGGCCCTTGCGCGTGGCGTCGATGCCAAGCCTTGTGCCATAACGCGGCATCGGTGACGAGTGGTCCAGGGCATCCAGCGGACCATCCGAAAGCACCAGGTCCCGCCTGGCATCGATGTTGTTGAAGGCCCGCCACGCGACCGTCGACACGTCGGATGGCTGCACGTCGTCATCGACGACGACTATCAGCTTGGTATACATCATCTGGCCCATGCCCCATATAAAATTCATCACCTTGCGGGCCTGGCCGGGATAGCGCTTCCTTATCGATACGATGACGCAGTTGTGAAAGACTCCCTCGAGAGGCATCGACAGGTCTACAATCTCCGGACACAGCTGCCGCAGGAGCGGCAGGAAAAGCCGTTCGGTGGCCTTGGCCATCCAGCAGTCCTCCTTGGGTGGTATGCCGACGATCGTCGCTGGATAGACAGGGTGCCTGCGCCTCGTCATGCGCTGCAGGTGGAACACCGGATACTCGTCCTCTAGTGAATAGAAGCCGGTGTGGTCGCCGAATGGCCCTTCCATGCGGGATTCGCCTGGATCGACGTAGCCCTCGAGTACGAACTCGGCATCGGCTGGCACGTCGAGGTCGCTCAGCGTCGCCTTGGCTATCTGCGCAGGCTTGCCTCTGAGGAAGCCAGCGAACAGCATTTCCCACAGGCCCTCGGGGAGTGGCGCCGTCGAGGCATAGGTGACAGCGGGGTCGCATCCGAGCGCGACCGCGACAGGCATGCGCTGCCCACGCTCCTTATACTTTTGAAAGAAGTGGGCGCCATCCTTGTGGATGTGCCAATGCATGCCCGCCGTTCTGTTGTCATAGACCTGCATGCGGTACATACCGACGTTCTGGACGCCGGTTTCAGGGTCGCGGGTGCAAACCAGAGGCAGGGTCAAGAAGCGGCCGCCATCAAGTGGCCAGCACTTGAGCACCGGAAGGCTGTCGAAGCCTGCCTCGTTGTCCTTGATCTCCTGGCACTTCGGCCGTGTCACGCGATGAGGGAAGAGGCTCAGCGCGACCGGAAGCTTCGGAAGCGCCTCAGGCGCTGCCTTGAACAGGTTGAAGCCGCGGAGTTGCTTCCATGCCCAGGAGATCAGGTGCTCTATCTCCGTCGCCTTTTCATCGAGGCTGGCGGCGCCGAACGCGAGAGCCATGCGCCGCTCGCTGCCCATCGCGTTGATGAGGAGGGGATATTCCGAACCCTTCACTTTCTCGAAGAGCAGGGCCGGACCGCCATCGGGAGAGCGCATCACGCGGTCGGCTATCTCGGTTATCTCGAGTTCGGGATCGACCTCGACGGAAACGCGACGCAACTCGCCTCGGGATTCAAGCGCGGCCATGAAATCCTGCAAATCCTTGTATGCCATATCGTGAAAAGTATATCGTACTATGGAGATGGGTGAAAAGGATGATTCTGCCCGGATGCCGTCCGTCTGATCAGATCATCAACCCACTGAACGCCTGTCATTTTCCTGGACAAAGGTCTGTGGCAGGATGGCGCATTCCTTTGTCTTTGCGCTCGTCGGCGCCCAAAGAATGCTCTCGAGCTTGAGCAGGCGGAATATCGCCGCGTCGATCTCCTCAACGGAGGCGCCGATATGGCCGTTGATCCAAGTCTTCATCGCTTCGATGTTGACCTTTATGGCGCCTTCATGGATGCGCTCACCATGATGTATGGCATAATCCGCCATGCTGCGGGCAATGCGTTCGCGCGGCATGGTCTCTATCAATTCCGAGACTTGATTGTTTGAATTCCGTATCCGCTCCGCGAGCACCTTTATGATTTTGAGCGCGAACTTGCCGTTCGTCAGGATCATAGTCTCGAATGTCTGGCCATCGACCGCTATGACCCTGGTGCGCCGCGTCGCGACCGCGCTCGCGGACCGTGGCCTGTCATCGAGCAACGCCATCTCGCCGAAGAACTCGTTCGGTGAGCTCACCGTCTTGAGTATGGTCTCTCCTCGATCAACCTTCATGGTAAGGTCGACCGCTCCCTGGAGCAGTATGTACATGATATCACCGTGTTCGCCCTCGCTGAATATACGGTCTCCAGCGTCAAATTGCATTACCTTGTCTTCGAGCATGCAGAAATCATAGTCGTATGAATGATCTGGCGCAAGACAGAGATTGATTGTCCTTTCCAGGCAAGGACTGTATATTTAATCAATGCGAATAATGCTCCCAGTCAAGCGCATTCTACCGATATTAGGTTTTCCAGCGCTTCTTGCGCTCGTAGGGACGCTCGCCTTTGTCTTTAGGGACAGCTTGTTTGGCTTGTTCAGGTCGTCTGAATCGATCCGGGCATGGGTACAGGCTCGAGGAGTCCTTGCGCCGCTTGCCTTCATGGGACTACAGGTCCTGCAGGTGGTCATCTTTGTCATACCGGGCGAAATCGTGCAGGTTGCTGGCGGCTTCGCCTTCGGTCTGTGGGGAGGGGCGCTCTGGTCGATTCTGGGCATTTTGGCCGGTTCGCTTGTCAATTTTGGAGTTGGCCGCCTGCTCGGGCGCCCGTTTGTGGAATCGGTGTTTGGAGCCGAGCGGATCGGCCGCGTCGACGCCGCCACAGCCGGCGGCAAGGCCGCTGCAGGATTCCTGCTCCTGTTCGCCATACCGGGCATCCCGAAGGACATCCTGACCTATGCAGCTGGAGCCAGCAGTCTGCCTTTTGCTACATTCATCGTGGTCTCTACGCTCGGGCGCCTGCCTGGCATCCTGGGAAGCGCCTATATGGGTTCAGCGGTCTACGACAAGGAATTCGGGCTGGCCATTGCCGCAATAGTGGTCTCGACGGCGCTGTTTGCCTTGGGACTTCTGTTCCGCGACAGGTTGCATGCGCTTATTGCCCGTATCATTGCGCGCAGCAGCGTGCGCACACGGAAACCTAGGCCATGATTAGTTCGTCGAACCTTGCATCTTCTGCAAGCACCGGTGTTCGTGTGCACGTAGCAGGTGGTGGAGGTATCCATGAACCCACCCTTCTGCCCGAATCCTGCCTGCCCGCACCACCACGACACACCGG
>Ga0307376_10000528_pt1 | contig 46638 bp, 74 predicted proteins | sample TR2MG_FD_202536 | JGI IMG/M metagenome (GOLD analysis project Ga0307376, IMG submission 202536) | Soil microbial communities from Risofladan, Vaasa, Finland - TR-2 | ecosystem: Environmental > Terrestrial > Soil > Coastal area > Acid sulfate soil | place: Finland: Risofladan, Vaasa | collected...
TGTTTTTGATTAGAACGGTATAAAGACAGGTTCTTTGTCCTTTTCCAAAGATTTAATCCCTTGGAACGCGTGTGTGTGAATCTAACTCCTGCTCCCAGGGATTTTCAACCCTTGCTCCAGGGCCGGCAACACTCCCCAAACCCTTAAGCGGTGATATTCCTCGCGTGCGCGAAGTGTTATTTACTTACTCGATAATTTATTAACTATGAAGCCAGCATCCAAGACCTTCTGTAGGCTGATCAAGAAGCAGATAGCCGATGAAATACACGCCAAGAAAGAATATGACAGGCTCAAAAAACATGCACCAACTAAAAGCATCAAGGAGGCCATTGACCGCATAGGCACCCAGGAAGGCAAACATAGAATTAAATTAACTCGCATGTACCGAAATCATTGCACTTAGTACGCACGCAAGGAGGAGACATGATGGAGGAAAAACGGGGATTCACAATCCAAGGATGCAGGTGCCAGCTCACCCTCACCGAGCTAAGGATAAGGCTCGACGGCACGCCTACAAAACACGTCCTAGCCATCTGGGATCAGGGCGCGCGCATGTAACCTTTAAGCGGCGATACACTCCATTCTATGGCGGTAGGAAGGATTCAATAATATAATAGAGATGGCGAAGAACTTGGATAAAACAGATCCATATGATATAAATGAATCACCTAGAAAATATCTAAAAGATCTTCAAGGCTTCACTAATTATGGGGCGTATAAGAGCCCGCTTCAAGGCAACTACGGAATATTCGGCAAAGGCAAATTCCTCGCCTTTGTCCATCTCGATGATGAAGAAGTCGTAGCGATCTTCAACAGGAAAAAACGGATAATCGTCTACAAGGACCCAGTTACAATTCGGGGAGAAAAAATCATGGGTATAACACTTGAAAAATTCAAGGATGATATTATCGACACCTTCAGTACTACTAAATGAAATAACCTTTAAGCGGTGATGCGCCCCATACAATGGTTGAGAGCAAGAACCAGCGGAGGGAGTGAATTGAAACTACCGTCGTTTCCTCAGTTCCTTATCATATTATTGGAAATAGTGATAATAATGGTACTAATTCAACTCGATAGAATGGGAGCTATTGGTGGACTTGAATACGGTGTAGGGCTGCTAGGATTCGTAATCTTTTTCGCATTCTTAACCAAAACTGCGCGCTCATAAGTTTTAAGCGGTGATGCGCCCCAGGGCGTTAAGAAGGGCATGATCGTTGATGAAAATATGTATGCTCGTGTAGAGTAATATGTGATTGAAGGAATTAGTTAACAAATATGTGAATAATTATCTTATAGATTTTATTACGAAGTCTAAAAGAAGGAATATAATCGTTTCTTTTCGTTAGTTAAAATTAAAGTTTAGTAATGGGTATAGTATAGCGGAGGCAATGAAAGAGAAAATGGGCTACTATCTGAAATTCTATGGAAAAGGTCGTAAAGAGTTCAAGGAAGAATATGAGAAAATATTACCATCACAGATAGATGTTGTAAAGATAGTTAACAAACTTACTAGACATTACGAACTAAGTCCTTTGAAGGTAACTTTCAATAAGAGGAACCCCAACACTGGAAGCTACTGGCCAAGATCTAGGCGAGTGGATTTCCACCGTTCCATAGTCTCCTTTGGAATCATATGCCATGAAGTAGGCCATCACTATGCGATGGAACAGACTGGAAAATGTGGTCACACAAAGAAGCTCATGGTAAGAATCAGGAGACTTGTAAAATACTGCAGAAAAAAGAATTTCTGGGAAATCTAGTTGCTCGCTCGCTCGTAACCTTTAAGCGGTGATATACACCAGGGTTTGGTGGGGAGGGCTAAGGGTCTAATGGAGCCATCGGATCCTGGATACCGGGGAAATCGTTGCAGGGAGGGGCTATGTTCGCCCTTTTCATGGCCCGGCCAGGCGGGTCCCCGCTCCCGGGAACAAACCACCCTTGCTCCAGGGCCGGCAACACTCCCCACCACTAGAAACTTTTAAGCGGTGATATACACCGTTCAATGGGATTGATCTTGGTTAAAGTAGTAAATACAGCGAAGTTAACGGGCACGGCGATACTTGCGGCTCTTGTTATCATCTTCGACTACTCATTGAAGTTCTCTGGCTTGAAGATCCCGTTTCCATGGATGCCGTTCCTCAAGTTCGACTTCACAGGCGTACCAATCGTCGTCTCCTTCCTGCTTTTTGGATCATCCTCCTCCGCCATCACATCCACGGTCGCGTGCCTCGGGATCGTGCTCAGAAGCGGCGACTTGGTTGGAGGCGTCATGAAGGGCATAGCCGAGTTCTCCACCGTCCTGGGAATGGCCTTGGGGTTAAGGTTGATGGGCCGATTCAACGCCGGGAGCAGGTCGACGAAAATTGTCTCTATCGTCCTCGGAGTCCTGCTACGCATCCTGAGTATGAGCGTCTGGAACCTCGTCGTCCTACCCTACGCTTATGGGATGCCCTTTGGCGTGGTGGTGGGTATGCTGCCCCTCCTCGGGGTCTTCAACGGCATCCAGGGAACCATTACTACATTTATTGGATACGTACTCTACGAAGCATATACAAGGAGCATCTCTACCCATGAGTCCCCTTCCCTCTCACGTACAATCAACTTGGAAGAGGTGGAATGAATGGAAGAAATGGAGTCGGGTAGGACGTTCATGATGGTCTTAATAGCCGTCAACGCCAGCCTTTACACCGTCGTCGGGTGTTTGACATACCTCGGCGTAGTGGTGTTCGGGGTGAGGTTCTGGCCTGCGGTGGTGGTTCCAGCCGTCTTCTCGGTTCTCTTCGGGCCTCGCGTCGGGGGCGTAGGCGCCGCCATAGGCATATTCATCTGCGACATGCTCTCTCACGGCATGCCCCTCCTCAGCCTTTCGGTGGGGGTGACGTCCAACTTCACGGCCTTCTACATCCTGGGCCACATGACCAGGGAGTACAGCTTGAAGAGATATGTCGTTGCAGCCACCTCCAGCCTCCTCGTGGGAAGCGCAATCATAGGAGTCGGAGTATGGGTTTGGAGCCAGTTCTATCTTCTCCCCGGAGCGGCAGAGGTCTCTCCCATGCCGATGGTCGCCGCGTGGAGCACCTTCGCGTGGACCTTCATATCCGAGATACCGTTCCTCCTGATACTTGTTCCACCTATAGTCGAGGCGGCAAGAAAGACCATTCCATCACTAAGAGAAGATGAAAAGCTCGTAACCTTTAAGCGGTGATGCATACCATCCTACCATTATGAGGAAGCAAGAGTATGGGTAAGGATACTATAGTCGTTCTATCCGACGGCTCTCAGTATAAGCTAACTCCAAAGTCCATTAAATTCATAGAGGAACTAGAAAAGTTCTTTGCAGAGAGAGGCATCCCACAGGAGGACATTCCCTTATACTTAGCGAGACTGGCACGCCTCAATCGGTCAAGTAACATTTAAGCGGTGATATAAACCATTAAATGGTAAGTTGGATAATAAAACTCCCAAGGTAATGATATTCGTCGGAAGAACCGCAGAAGGCTTTAACAAGTTTCTAATGGAAAACAGCCTGAACACCATCGAGCCCGATGCTCTGGCTGAATACGTCCTTAGGGGAATTGAAGCCTATGATAATGACGATATAGAATCATACCGTATCCTGATAGACGAGATATGGATTCTTGTGGGCGTCGAAGATATCGAGATCACTAAAGAGGTGACTATACAATTTAGTAAACTCTGCGATACATACAGATCAGTCATGAAGACATTGGGAGAGATAGGTAATTATGGATCCGCCTAGGTACCCCGATGACTTCAAGGGCTGGAGGCCCATCTACACGATGCATGACACCCGGTACCTTATCCTGGAGTCGCCGGATGCCTCCATGGAGGCCTGCATCCACCTGGAGGACAACGACGTCGTCGGTATAAAGGATAAGGCCACCGGCATGGACATCTACGACGGAAACCGATGGCTAGCAAAGAAACTATGTTTAATGGGGTGAGTAGAATATGATGTCTGATGGTGAGGAGACATTCTACGTATCTATGAAGGTCAAAGATATGCCCATCAATCCCATCCCTAGCGTTAAATTGGTGTGCTCAGGCGGATGCGGGGACGAGGTCTGGGTCGATAAGAGACTGGAAAGAGTCTGGTCCAAGGTACCCGTATTATGCTTGGAGTGTGCCCTGAAAAAGATGGAATACGCGCATGCGACCAAAGAAGATATGTCACTCGAAGTATTGCCTGAGAGCATAGAATCTTTGATGAACTTTTTCATGGAAAGAGATAAAGCACATAAATCTTAAGTGATGATGTGTGCCGTTGAGTGGTGGGGAGGGCTAGGGGCCTAATGGAGACACGGGAACCTGGATACCGGGGAAATCGTTGCAGGGAGGGGTTTGACATATACCCCCTCAGGCCCGGCCAGGCGGGATCCTGCTCCCGGGAGAGTCAACCCTTGCTCCAGGGCCGGCAACACTCCCCACCTTCTCATAACCTTTAAGCGGTGATACAAGGGAGACTTGGAGTAAGTTTAGATGGCTAGGATCTTGATATGTGGGGACAGAAACTGGACTGACGTTGAGACCATAGAAAACTTTGTCAAGTCCCTGCCCCCCGACACCGTGATAATACACGGAGACTGCAGAGGAGCGGACAGTATCGCCGATAAGGCGGCCAAGGAACACGGCTTGACGGTCAAGCCCTTTTCAGCAAAATGGGAGAAATATGGCGGAGCGGCGGGACCCATCAGGAACAGGCGAATGCTAGTTGAGGGTAAACCAGATAGGGTCGTAGCTTTCCACGACGACCTCTCTAAAAGCAGAGGCACGGCAGACATGGTTAAACAGGCTAGGAAGCGACGTGTGCCCTGTGAAGTTAGAAGAAGTTTAGGTGAACGCACGTAACCTTTAAGCGGTGATGCGCTCCATATTTTGGTGGATTACGTGGCTGTGTTTAGATGATAAAGTTTGTCGTCCTCGAAAGAAAACGACTGACCAAGAAGAGGCCTTATGCTAGGATACATAGAGACAGTTGTGGCTATGCTAGGGAGCCAGACCACGAGACGGCTAGCTCGTTTTGTCACGGTTACTTTGACACATACCCAGAGGCGTTGAGCTTCGCCGAGTCGCTGGATGTGGAAGAAGTTCATGAATGCAAATTCTGTGACCCCAGGCATGCGTACAACCGCGTTACTTGATAACCTTTAAGCGGTGTTGTGAGCCATCATATGGTGATGTGTGATCGAATTAGAGTGGGGCTAGATTCCACTAAAATCATTTTGACTGAAGTGGGTAAAAAATGGTTTTTGAAAGCCTATCCTAAAGGTATCGTCTATGAATACGATGAAAACATGCCCTTTGATATCAAGGCCATGGGAGCCGATTTCGTGGAGGTTACCTGCCCCTTGGGCATTCCTTACAGGCTTCCATGTTACATCGATGATAAGATCACGTTCAATATGGCTCCCCCAGATACAGAGATACGGCCCACCGAGTAACGCACACAAGTTTAAAGCAGTGATGCACCTGCGTCTCACACCCGCAACAGTTAAGAGGTAAAAAACACCATAAAATGGTGATGACATCTGCAGAAAAAATGGATGATTACAGTTATCGCACAAAAAGTTTAGTGGAATTTATGTATGAAAATCTTTCTAAAGCTATGGATCTGTTGGTTGATGTTTCCCCGGTCGATTTCGAAATTTTCAAATTTATTTACCAAACTTTCAGTTCCATTATAAAAGCGAATTTTACATCCACACAATTTTTGGTCGCAAGTATCCTAAAAGAATATGATGATAAACTTATTGAAGAATTTCATGAACTGGAAGAGGACCTAGCTTTTCAAAACGAAGTATTAGATAAATTATTATCCAAGCAGACGGTACACACGACCTCGTAACCTTTAAGCGGTGATGCCTAGGTGCTGCATCTGCGCCGCGTCCAAGCCACAAACACGCCCAAACGATAACGAAGTCGGTGTTAATGCCACCACATTAAAACTACATTCGTTAGAGTTTTATACTTGTGCCGGTCTTAGCTAGTGATCGAAATGGCAAAGGCACAGGCTTATTGGGACAGGCACCTGGACAGGAAGGATCCCGACACCTCGAGGGGCTACCGAAACCACTTCGACAGGTTCCTAGAGAGGATCGGGCTTACCGCTGAGGAGCTCTACGAGATGCAGAAGAAGGCTGAGGCAGCCGAGGATCCTAGGGACACGGGGGAGGTGGCGAACCTTGCCGTCCAACACATAAAGTGGATGGAGGCCGAGGGCTACAAGGCGGGAACCATTGGGAACTTTGTTACCACCATAAACGTTTTCTTCATCGTCAACAAGTGTGACGGCTTCGAGATTCCTAAGGAGGAGATTCCCTTCGCTGATCATGATGGGCAGCATGTGATCACGAAGTCGCAGCTGCGTAGGGCGTGGGATCGGACGGGTGAGGAGTTCAAGATGCGTAACAGGGCTATGATAATGGTGGCGAAGGACATAGGCCTCAGGATAGGTGACATAGCGGAGATAACGGTTCGCGAGTATCTGGAGGCTGAGGATCTCACTGGCCAGAAGTTTCCGGTGGAGGACAACGGACGGGAGATATTCTTCCGGGGCGACGGTTTCAAGCGGTGGGTCAAGCCCATAGTCACCAAGAAGGCGAATAGAAACGCCTACACACATATAGGACCCGAGGCGATAGAGGCGGTCGACGCCTACATCGAGGAGAGGCGACACCGAAGCGGTGAGAGATACCCCATAATCCACGGCGGTAGGACCGAGATGAGGGCCTACCCGGTCTTCGACGTAGACCAGAAGCTCTTCCTGGGAAGAGGTGGGCACCCCCTATCTAAGGAGGCTCTGGGTCAGCAGTTCGAGAGGCTGTGCGAGGGCTTCGTCAAGATCTCGGCTCACAGCTTCAGGAAGTATCACACGACAATGCTAGAGGGCGCCGGGATGCCCGAGGCATGGGTGAAGAAGCTTCAGGGTAAAGCGGCGAGCGTCTACAGCCAGCCGGAGAAGACGGGGCACCTCACCGGGAAATATATCCAGTGCTACCACGCCTTAAGGGCTTTCTATAAGGACGAGGAGGAAGTCAGCAACCTGCAGGAGAAGGTGATGGAGCTAGAGGAGAGGCTGGCGAAGGCGTCGCGGAACGACGTCCAGCAGCAGGTAGCCGACCAGCAGCGCATCATAGAGGATATGCAGAAGTCGTTAGAGGCGATCAACAGAAGGGACGCCGAGAAGAGAGAGTGGGAGAAGATGAGGGAGGAGGGATAACCATGACAATGAACCGAGAGGAAGTCATAGAGGAAATTAAATCCTTGATCAGACAGCCAAAGGTGATCAAAAACAACTACATCGACTTCTCACGGTTCGGCGACGAGAGGCTCGTCGAGTGGCGGGACAGACTCAGGAAGGAACGCGAAGAAAAACTAGCCAGAACTAGGAAGAGAATCCATAGTGGGCGAGGAGGGGATTAGATGAGTGTAAATCATGAGGGCGTGGACATGCGTGAACCTAGCTTCCTGAAGATACGCTCATGGGAGACCCCCGCCACCGGGTACCCGCTCATGAAGAGAGGCGAAGCATGGCTGTCCCGTAAATCCTATAGAAAGGGTTTCTACTTGATGGAGGGCGTGCGGGGCTACGACTACTTCACCGTGAAGAAGCCGATACCAGTCACCTCCCTGATGGTGGGCAAGGAGACCTGGATGGTGGACGACCCGTTGCATTGGTACGGGATGCAGGACCTAGCCAAGGCCGCGAGAGGCAAGGTGCTGGTAGCGGGGCTGGGCCTAGGGCTGGTGATCCACGGCCTAGAAAAGAATGAGGCAGTCACCAACATCGACGCAGTGGAAATAAACATAGATGTCATAAACCTGATAACCCCCTTAATAGGAATGAGCAAGACCAACATCATAAACGACGACTTCTGGCGGTACCTACAAATGACCGAGGAAACCTATGATACCTGCATCCTAGATATCTGGGTGTACGAGGAACCCGACAGGATCCGGACGGGCTACAGCATGCTGGCGGCCATAGGATCAGTCTCCACAAGGTATCCCTCCGCCAAGATCTATGTCTGGGGAATCAGGGATCCTAAATGGAACCCCGCGGTGACGAAGCCCCCATGCTACGTAGAGACTGAGAGAAGGATCGATGAGATGAGATCATGATGCTTGCCTTCACCGTAGCCCGGAGGCTGCTAGCGGAGAGGGCGGAGAGGGCGGAGTGGGAGAAAAGGAAGGGAATCCCCACCCACCCCCCGTCATAGAAAGGGGTTTATCGCCGCTTAAAGGTTACGTGCGGCGATTCATCCATTTAGACTTAAATTGAATCAGTTCTAGAACTATTCAGGTACGTGCAATGGCTACTTACAAGCGTAAGCAGAGCTCTAAAGCCTTCAAGAATAGGAAGGATCAACTTGTGAAGGCCCTCGATAGGTCAGTCAAACACTGTGAGTCTCTCGCTGAGATGCAACTTAAAAAAGGTGCCCCATATCCGGGGACTGTTAATAGGTGGGTGTGCTTTGAACTTTCAGATCTTAAAAAGCGAGCCAAAGCGTTAAGCGAGTAGTCGCTCGCGCATAACAGCTATGAGGTTACGATTTTCTGAAGTAAATGCAAACATCATGAATCCGCTAATAATCTTTCATGGCTTGTCTGGCCCCCGGGGGGCACGCTGATCCCGACGGTGAGATTATCTATTCGTCCTGTGCCATGATCAAATATCTTAATATCGATATCCCGCACAAGAACCCTTTCCCCCGTATTATCTGCCTCCTGCATAGCACGTTCAGCGTCCTCAGATATCATAACAATTTTAGCCTTACCTGTTATACCATCTATAAGTTCATTTGAATCATAAAGCGGTATCTTCATTAACGCGGCTGCCATGGTTATAAAATCCCAGGCCATCTCAAACTTTTGCTTATCCTCTGATGACATTTTATCCTCATGTTTCTCGAAAAGGTAGTACAGAGAATTATAGTTATCCTTACGCTTCATTGTGAAGATAATTTCTCCATCCTCGTTTGTGAACTCCAAAGTTGCATCCATTAGACCGCTATATTCAAGTTCACCCATTTTAAATCATTATCTGATGGTGCCTATCACCGCTTAAAGGTTACGAGATGATTTTCCGTGGAATGGAAAAAAGTTATTTAATCAAAATTTGATGTTATAAATTATGGTAGATTGGAGACTCTGCAGCAGACATAGAAGCGAGAGGAACGCTGAAAAGGCAGCTGAAAAACTTGAAAAGAAGGGAATAAAAACCAAAGTCTCAAGATTAGTTACAACTAATGTCTGGTGTGTAAATGTTCCTACCGGCACCCCATATAACGTATGTTCAACAAAAAGAAGAAAGAAATAAAGTCGATTTATGACGACTATACTCTCAATCCCAGTCTTTCCCTTTTGGTTTCCACTCATAGTACTCAGTTAAGCCTCTGCGTTTTTTGAAGGAATCTGCGTTTTCCCCGAACTCTCGACCCAGCAGGAGACTGCTTTTATGACGAATTATGCGGGCCTTGAGTTCCGTAAGTGGTTTTCCAAGACGGATATATTTTAGTCGCTGTTCCTCCCAGTGATTAATCCAATTCTGTGATGGTGTTGTATTTGACTTAGTTGTAGGGTTATTTTTACCCGTCTTTCGAGCAGTCCCGAGGGCAAACAGTATTATCCCTAAGGCCAGTGATGCTGGTAGCACCCAGGGAAACTCTGCAGTCGGTGGAGGAGGCGGCGGAGGAGGCGGAGGCTCTCCATTAGGTGGGGGCTCAACCCCTTCTTTGAAAGCCGCTATTATGGTTATCCCGTCTCTGTCGATGAGAAAAGTCTGGGGGTTTATGGATCCAGCGTCTTGCCCCTTATAGGTCCAACGATCAAAAGCATACCCACTGTTTGGAATAGCCCTAACCGTTAGCCGGGTGCCGGGAGTCATGATTAATGCCCCACTCGGATCCGTTGACCCCCCTGTGCCAGTGTAGATTCGCACCGTATACTGAACAGTAGTGGATTCAAGTGCTACGTTTATAATTGGGGACATTTGGTTACTTATTTTCGTCAAGTAACCTTCCTTGGATACGCTCCAAGACCTTGGCACAAACCATTTGGCATCGATCCCCGCTTTTCCTTCGTTATCTGTGTAGACCCCATCAGCGTCTCCCGTGCCGTCTATTCCAGCGTGTATCACACAGAATGCGCCCGGAACTGGGTATCCTCTGATGGCATCGATTACCGTGAAATTAATACCGGCTAATGGAACCACGGCGTCTTCTACGTAGCCATAAGGAGTGTCATATGCCTGGGAATAAAGTTGTTCCATTATCTCACCATCTTCTAGAGTAGCATCCCGCTTCAAAATAATAGATTCCGGTACGTGAATAAATTTACTACTAATTTTCGATCAAGAACCATAAAATACTACCTCTTGTTGCCCCCAAACCGGGATGTCCAGTTATATAAGGAACGTCTCACCTCTATTTGACATCCTAGCGTCAATTACATTGCCTCCCCATAGGATCAACACCAATTAGTTTCATTTATCACGTAAACAAAGAATGATATGCCCACAAACAAACATAGTGCGTAAGTGCTACATAGACGCGACATAAGTGCGCGTAGTTTCTCCGATATCCAGTCAAGGGTGTATGATAATGGCGGAGGGTAGCTTCGACGACCTGCAGCTTCTGAGCCATGAGGATCTCATAGTCGAAGCCCTACGTAAAATCCTGAGAACATATGCCGAGTTGGGTCGCCGCCAGGAATCCACCAAGGACTTCCTAAGAAGCCTATGCGAATTCAGCGTAGAGACAAAGATCTGGTTCATCCTATGGGAGGGTGGAGGGGCACAGAGGTTTACAGATATATACAGAATCATCGGTTGCTCATATACAACCCTCGCCAATGCCCTAGGTGAACTTGTTGAGAGGGGTCTCGTAAGGAAAAGCGGGAAAAACTATCAGGCGGTTTCACCAGAATGGTTACTCCATTTTTCTGGAGTAAACCGGCGTAAAAGTTAAAAAGGGACTCCAGAAAACTGGAGCCGTTTTAACGAGGACAAATGGTCCTAAGGTATAGTAAAATTTTCACCATAATCGGTGCTATCACCCTTGAACCCGTTACCATCCTAGTGGAGTGCATCAAGGCTGAGGGCTTTCTCGGCATCTCCATAGAGAGCATCGAGGGAGAATACTCATCACGAGATGACTTCGATAAAGCATCCGGAATCGGCGAAGACAAAATCCATAACTTTCTCCCCATGAAGCTGCCCGACGCAAAAAAGCTCGTGGAGACTCTGAACGAAGCCCTCGCAGCCTCAGAGGAGGCCTGACATGGAAACGACTAAAATTGTGAAGTGCAGGGTGTGCGGCAGATGGCTCACCAACCCCGTGAGCGTGGAGAGAGGTATAGGCCCGGTGTGCCTGGCACGCCTCCTGAAGGAGAGTGAGACCGAGGATGCTGAGAAATGTTAATCACAAGAAACCTCTTGAAACGAAATGGAGGCACCATAATCTGCAGAGTCTGTGATCACACTATAGACGAAGGTGAAACAGCCACCAAGAGACGTGTGAACAACACTATACGGTATTTTCATCAAAACTGTATCTATACGGAGAAGAAATCGAAAGAGGCGGAGGACCTTGGCTGAAGCGGGTAAGGCCATAGTCCCCAAGTCTGAAGTTTTCCTTGAAATGGATAGACAAGATCAGCTGCAGATAGTAGCCGAGGCTATGGGCGCCGTCGTAGAAGAACTTGTTTATGTGGTCCAGGGGAAAAAGGGCCTCAGCTACAAGGGCGTGAACCTGATCGCCTTCTACATGGGTGACATAGGGGTAGAGCCATGGGTAGATTGGCAGCGCATACAGATGGAGGATCAGATGTATTGGAGCGCCACCGTTCGAGGGTGTAACGAACGGTATAACCTAACCGCCCTAGGCACCGCCGAAGCCCCGGAGCAGATGGAAGTCTACGACAGAGACGAAAAAGGGGCTAAGACCCCAGACGGACGAGGAGGGTTCAAATCCCACCTAGAGTTTGACCGGTTCTGCCGCCGTAAGGCCCTAAGCATGGCGCAGAGGAACGCTAAAAGGGCGGTCATGCCGGAGGCCATGATAAAGAAATGGCTAGACTACTTCTGGGACAAGAAACAGGGAAAAGATGTGGAGCCTCCCTTTAAACCCAAGTCGGTGGATGCAGACTTCACAGTTATAGAAGAAGGAAAAGAGAAGGAAAAGAAGCCTGAGAAGAAGCCGAGGAAGCAGGTTGCCCTTAAGCCCGGGGTTCAAGAGAGCGAGGATCGGGTGCGAGCCACCCTGGAGGCAAACGACGTTGACCTCACACTCCTCGCCATCACCAAGTACGGCGATAAGGTGCGGATCATCCCCCAGGAGGGCTACGACGAGGTTGTGTGGGTTGACGACCACCAGGTGATCGTCAAGCTGCTGAAGGGCGTCTGGGTGGCCGAGGAGACACGGTGGGAGGTGCCGCCACCATGACCCTAAGACCATGTCCTAGTTGTGGAGCGAAAATACCCAAAAACTTGAAAGGCTGCTGGAATTGTGGCGAGGTTCTGGACCCCCGCCTCATAGAGCTAGCGAATTCTGCCAAGGAGGCGAAGCCATGAGTGAAGTTCTATGCCGGGCAGCTATCCCCACGAACAGCCTTTACCTCATAGAGAGGGAGGGCGGCGACGTCGTGTCTCCCCTGATTCAGTACATTCGGGCTTCGTCGACGGTATCGAAGCCTAGTGAGAAGGAGAACCCCCACAAGTACATGACGATATACAACACGGCTAGCCGTAAGGTTGAATTGAAGTTCAACCGGGGCAAGAGCAGGAACGTGATCGAGCTAGCCGAGATAATTGGCATCCTCTCGGCGGAGGGAATACATGATCTCTGGGTGAACGACCTTAAGTTGCGGATCAAGAACAATGGGGAAGAGTTTGACTTCTGCTTCAAGAACTCGCCCCTGACCGAAGGCAGCCATGCAGCCTTGTGGGTTCAGAGGTATCTGAACGATTTGAAGCTCTCCGGGTGGATTGAGAGAACCCATCTACGACACCTACCTCTTGGGGAGGTCGTTTCGGTTCCAGGCGGCGCCAGCATGTCCCCATATGAGACGAGTTCTCCCCCGTTTATCGCTTGGCTGGGTAATGTAACCGGTGGCTTGGTCAGGATGAAGACAATCAAGAGGGTTAAGGAGAACGTGTTCGTGGACCTGAATTTCAAGAACATGGAGGTCTCCTAGTAATGAGTGTTAATGAACTGGGATCCGCCTCTAAGGCCCTCCTAGAACGCATCAACATATCCTTCGGCTACGTGGAGTTCGGAACCCTAGTCTCTTGGGCCAGGGTGAAGACGGGTCTCGGCCACGGAAGTAACTGGTGGTACCGCCGACTCGTAGCCCTCGCCCTCGAGGGACACATAGACGCCAAGGTATACCGCACCGGCGACAAGATAGCCATCCTGTTCAAGAAGAAGGAGGCTGAGGGATGATGAAGTGTTTCAGCTGTGGGTGCATCGGCACCATGGTGAACTTCACGACCATCCACAGGCACCCTGTCTACAGGTGCTCGATATGCCGCTTCATATTCTGGGAGTGGCCGAGGAGAGGAGGCTGATGATCTATGAGTGACTACGAGGAGATACAGATTCTTCCCACAGGAGTATACAGGGTGAGTTACAAGCGGCTCACGCCAAGCCAGATCAAGTCCCTGAGGACAAGAACCCAGAAGAAGCTTCAGGAACTCAGGAGGAAGCAGAACGCCCACCTCGCCATGCTGAACGAGATAGATGCCGAGATGGAGACCGTATCCCGGTTCCTCGAGGAGGCAAATAGCCCCGAGATCGACAGCTACATCACCTGCTACGATGAGCAGAAGGAAGAGGCCACAGAGAGAGCCGAGACCTTCCTACAGGAGTTCCTCGGCGAGGAAGGGTACGCAAGGTATAGGAAAGACGGATACCTGGAACTCGAGGACAGCTTGGGCGATTACTGGAGAGTCGACGCCGACGGCACAGCGCGGAAATGGATCGACGGAAACCTCAGGCGGATATGTGTCTTGAGGCAGCGGGAGCTTCCCCTGCCTGACCACGTAGTGAGTGTTGTTCAGACCATAAGGGAGCGACCCGAGACTCTGAGAATGGACTACAGAAGGAGGTGAAAACTTGGAGAAGGTACACGTGAGGGTGCTGAACGAGCTTGGGCACGAGCCCCTAGAGCTGAGCCCCGAAGAGGTCAGGAACATGATCCAGCTTGAGCGGGGCCGCTACTTCGTCGTCGACGAGGAGACCATGTCTATGGTGAAGGAGCTCAGCTTTGAGCCCGGCCAGAGGATAGCCCTCATACCCATAGCAAGGGGAGGCTAACATGGATTCACTGAGTCACCTCAAGCTGGTGCTGAGAAAGGATAGTGCTCCGACGCAGAAGGCCGTCCTCAAGAGCCTGCTCCGGGGGCACGAAACAAGTCGCAGGATAGCCGAGGACACGGGCCTCAGCTATAACGCTGTCAGCATTGCCCTCCATCAGCTAGCAAAGTACGGCTCTATCGAACGAGTCAAACGAGGAACCTACAAGCCGAAAGAGTTTCTGATCTGTCTCGCCTTGATGGACAGCGTGACAAGGCTGGAGAATAGAAGACGCGGAGCCAAACAGGAGAGCGAGGGATAAGAGTATGACAGAAACTGGATCAACCCTCGTTGAGATTCCACTCAGCCGCATAATTATCTCGGGTAATAACCCTCGTCAATCTTATGACTTGGAGAGTCTTCGGCAGTTGGGCGAGAGCATCAAAGAACATGGTCAGGTTCAAAGTGTGCTTGTCCGACCCAAAGGCAGTGATTATGAGCTTGTGGTTGGTGAGAGGAGGGTTCGTGCTTGTGCTTTAGTCGGTCTGCCAAGGATAATGGCTGAAGTCAGGGACTTGGATGACGCCGAGTCCCATGAGCTGAGGCTGATAGAGAACGTTCACCGCGAGGACTTGAGCGACGCGGAGAAGGGCGACGCAGTCTACCAGCTCTGGGCCTTCGACAAATACGAGACCATCAAAGAGGTCTGCGAATCAATCCAGGTATCCTATGACACGGTCGCCAGAAACTGGTTACCCAAAGCTCGACGACTCTCTAAAAAAGTAAAATCTCTAGTTGGTATCGATACCAACTCCTTCTCTGATTTACATGCAAAAAAGATCTTGAAGTATCCTCACGCGGTCCAGGACAGGCTCGCCGAGGTGTCGATTGAGAGGAATCTGACGAGTCGCCAGTTGCAGGCGTTGACCAAACTCTACGACGAGAATCCGAAGGCAGACCTAAACCAGTTGGCGGATAATGTTCTCGGCGTCAAGAAGGTGGAGATCCCGAGGGATCTCCTCACAGAGGAGCAGAAGAAGGCACTCGAAGAGGCGAAGGCGAAGAAACTAGGAAAACCTAGGAAAAAGCCGAGTAAGCCCCGAAAGAAGGGCGAAGTGAAGAGAGAGAAAAGGGCGACGAAGCCCTTCAGGTTCAAGAAGGTGACCGTGAAGCCCAAGAGGAAGAAGGCGGCTTTGGAAAAGGCATCGGCGAATCCCTCCTTTAGGCTATTGTGTGGCGACATCTCCGAGAAATCCAAAGAGATAGAGCCAAACAGCATTGACGCAATCATCACGGACCCGCCCTACGGCCAGGACTATTTACACCTTTACGAGGCTCTAGGCAAGGTCTCCTCCCACGTCCTCAAAGACGGCGGCTCCCTATTTCTCATGACTGGCCAATCCTACCTACCCGAGATATTCGACAAAATAAAACCCCACCTAAGCTACAACTGGACAATCACTTATCTAACCCCCGGGGGTCAATCCGCCCAATTATGGCAGAGAAAAGTAAACACGTTCTGGAAACCTGTTCTATGGTTCGTGAAGGGAAAATATGAGGGAAAATGGATCGGCGATGTTTCACAGAGTATGCCTAATGATAATGATAAAAGATTCATGGGTTGGCAGCAAAGTGAAAGCGGAATTGGAGATCTTGTAGACCGCGTCACTACCGTGGATTCTCTTATACTTGATCCCTTCATGGGGAGTGGAACCACGGGATTCGCGGCAATAAGACTTGGACGAAAATTCATAGGAATAGACATCGACCCAGAAATGGTTGAAATCGCCAAGAAAAGGTTGAGCGGCGACCCTATGTGAAGCGGGTTAGAAAGGAAAGGACTGGTTGGCGTGATGAAAAACTTAGTCAAAGACATAGAGAATGGGGGGATGATTGTCCCATGGTAGATATAGATTTTTTAGTTGTTGAATATTATTATTCTAAGCCTAAGGCGATAGTTGAATACAAAAGCGAACACGCCGATATTAATTTTAATAAGTTAACCGAGATTGGGATGGCCCCTCAATCATACAAGGCAATTGAATATCTAGCAAATGCAGCAAATATACCCTTTTTCGTTGTTAGATACAAAACTGATTTTTCATCTTGGAATATAACACCGATGAATAAACATACACAAAAATATGTTAATATTAATGAAACAAAAAACCTTAGCGAAGAAACATATGTTGAACTTTTATACAAAATACGTGGAAGGTCTTTACCTGAAGATATAAAACAAAATTTAAGACGATTGTCATCCTCCACGAAAAAGATGTCAAAGCTACAGGGAGCCAAAGAGGAGGCTGAGAACGCTGCCAGGCAATGAGAGTAGCCCGATAGGCGACATAGTACATGCGTTCAAGTTATTACTAGATAAAGGTGATACCAACTCCCCTACCTACCTCCGTACAATCCTCTCAAAACTCCGAAGCATATTCAGCAGCGACGCCGTGAGCGAGGTCTTCACCTACTTCTGCCTCCACGGCGCATCCACATCGTGGATCCTCCAATGCGAGCTCGATATGCCCGAGGCAACCGCCTACAGGGCCCTCAAGCAACTGAGAACCCTAGGATTCATAGCGCCAGCACTGAAGGTTAGCAAGGTCAGGCACAGCAAGGGAGGCCCCCGCCCCACCATATGGGCCCTAGAGGACGCCTCCCAAGAAGAAGTAGCCAGAGCATACCACGAGATGCGAAGAAGCAGGAAGGAGACAGGCAAATGAGTTCATCAAGGCGGTGGGATCCGAGCCAGGGCAGGTGGAAGCTGAACCAGATCATAAAGGAATACATACAGGTAACCCCAGACCCCGTCACTGTGGACACCCTCGTCAGGTACCTGAAGAGCCGGGGATACCACCCGACAGAAACTAGGAGAATCCTCCCCCAGTTCGTGGAGATAGACGAGAAGGGCAACGTGAGAATGAAGAAAGGAGAATAATGTGCATGAAGAAGTTGGGCAGAATACGTAACGCCGCCTCCAATTTTTTCTCTTCGCGTTTTTATTATATCCATTTTATTTATTGTTATAAATCATTTATAACAATAAATGAAGGGGGGGCACATCTTGGGGCGTAAACTCAAGTCTCTCCAACACCGTTCTACAAACCTATTCAGCTTCCATTATCCACTAGACGATCCCATACAGTACGGAATCATGGAGAAAGCGTACGCCATAATTAAACGTGAAAGCCTCACATTCGACAAGTTCTGTGTAGACGCGGTAGGAGAATATGTTGCACGCCACTTCGACGGCAACTATCAAACCTTGCTCGGTAGCTATGAGGAGGACGGCATAAAAAGCGAAGGCCAGCGGGAGCAGGAACTGGTCAAATACTACCTGAGTAGAGAAAGAGCCGGTTACGACATAAAATACAGTGACATAGCGGCTAGTCTACGAGAGCGATTAGACTACAAGGAGTCTAAACTCATCTCTGCCACCGAGAGATTAGCCAGACTTCTCCACGAGAAAGGCATCAAAGTATGGAGGTAGAGATGGGAGAACTGCCACTTAACCAAATCCTGTGCGGAGATTGTTTGGTTACTATGCAGTCATTTCCATCTGATAGTGTTGATTTGGTTGTTACAAGTCCACCTTATTGGGGCCTCCGTGATTATGGCGTGGAGACGGTGCGGGTGTGGGGAGGCGACTCAGAATGTGAACATGAATGGGTGAAAACGCCTCCACCTAGACAAAGAAAGGAGTCTGATATTAAAGATCCAACTTCAAAACAAGCTACGATGAGGGGTACTAATTATAATGCACAAGAAGGAAATATTTGTGCTCATTGTGGGGCTTGGCGTGGCAGCCTCGGCCTCGAACCCCATCCCCAACTGTTCATCGACCACCTCGTCGAGATATGCAGAGAGATCAGACGGGTGCTGAAGCCATCAGGCACTTTCTGGCTCAACATCGGCGACACATATTTTGGCGGCTCAGGATGGAAACGAGATAAGAACCAAACATCAAAACTTGAGGGTGGACTTCAATTTCACGGTCCTTTAAGATATGAAAAAGAAGAATCTAGTTGGCTTCAGCCTAAGCAGCTTCTCATGATCCCCAGCCGAGTCGCTATCGCCCTCCAGCACGACGGCTGGATACTCCGCAACGACATAATTTGGTTCAAGCCAAACCATATGCCTAGCTCTGTGAAGGATCGGCTCACCTGTGCCTACGAACATGTTTTCCTCTTCGCCAAGGCGCGGCGCTACTACTTCGACCTCGACGCAATAAGAAAACCACAATCAGAATCCACACTTCAACGTATAACTCAACCCAACGTAATGAACCAACCTGGAGGAGATAAACAGAGAGAGCTCCGGGGGGAGGGTGGTGGAAACGCATCAAGATCAGCAGACATGGTGAAGAGCCTCGCAAGAAACTATGATGAGTGGTACTTTGAGCAGCGTGATAAGAAGAGCTGGCATGACCATGAGCATGACAAGACTATGGGTTTCGGACAGCAGAAGAGAGGCTTCAAGGTCAAAAACATACCCCACCCACGAGGAAAGAATCCCGGCGACATCTGGGAGATTGATGCTCCCAATACTGGATCAAGAAACAAACCACCATACAAACAAAACAATCCTCACCTTGCACGAATAACCGAGGGAAGAGAAGCAGGACATCCCAAGGGTAAGAACCCTGGAGACCTATGGCGCATCCCCACCACACCCTTCCCGGGAGCACACTTCGCTGTATTCCCACCCAAACTAATTGAGCCCATAATCAAGGCAGGATGCCCACGGTGGATATGCAGCCGATGCGGAAAACCAAGAACAAGAATAACAATGAGGAAAGGTCAACCACCTAAAATTGGAAAATCAAAGAGAGGTGAAGCCATAGACTTTACTGGTTCAGGCACTCATAGAAAAACGGGGCAGGCATATCCGAATTGGTTGGATGAGAATCCTAAGATTACGGTTGGCTGGTCCGACTGTGGCTGCGAAGCCGACTGGGTTGGCGGCATAGTTCTTGACCCCTTCGCAGGCTCAGGCACAGCGTTAAGGGTAGCCCGCCGACTTGGCCGCAGATTCATAGGCATCGAGATAAACCCTGAGTATGCGGCGATGTGTGAAAGACGGTTAAAATCTGATACCTACCAGCCTCCGCCGGAAGGCGTACAACCTCTAACGGAGATTTTCGAAAACGAATGACCTAATTCGGGATGGTAAAGAGGACGCATGAAAGTTCTGCTCGTTGAAGTTGACGGCAAAATGCCTAACCTAGCCTTGATGAAACTATCCAGCTTTCACAAGGCCCAAGGCGATACCGTGGGCTTCAACGTAGCCGAACCAGACCTAGTTTACATTAGTTGTATCTTTACCCAGAACTTGGCTCAAGCTAAAGGAATATCCTCATTTTATCCCCATTCAAAAGCATTAGTAGGCGGCCCAGGCATCGGGGAACCAAATAGTTTACCCAAACATGTTGAACATTTAATGCCTGATTATGATCTTTATGGGATTGATTATAGTCTAGGATTCACTACTAGAGGCTGCATACGATCATGCCCTTTCTGTATTGTTCCTAAACTTGAGGGCCATTTCAGAGAATATGCAAAGATAAGTGAATTTCACCACCCAGACCATGATAAAATTATACTTCTTGATAACAATATACTTGCATCTAAAAGACTTGATGAGAAAATCGATTATCTATTAGATCATGATCTAAAGGTGTCCGTCTGTCAAGGACTCGATGCTCGCCTAACTACAGAGAGGATCGCCACCCGTTTAACCGACCTCCAATCCTATAATGTGCATTTTACTAAACAGTTCTATTACTTCGCTTGGGATTTAATGGAAAACGAGAGGGATGTTCTTCGTGGCTTACAGAATATGATTGATGCGGGAACCCATGCAAGAAAATTAATGGTTTATACGCTGGTAGGGTTCAATACCACGCATGATCAAGACTGGTATCGATTTAAGAAACTAAGAGAAATTGGCGTGGATCCCTTTATAATGAAATACAACAATCGAAAAGATGATGCCTTTCTAAACCATTTCGCTAGATGGGTGAATAAACGAATATACAAAGTCTGCGAATTTAGCGACTATAGCCCACTCCCCACTTCAATTCAAATGGAGGCCACTAACTATGAGAGTATGCCCTGAATGCGGTCATATCGACAGGAGTATGTGGGGGCATATTGGTTCAGAAGATAATATCAAAAGATATTTCCAGAGGAAACTAATTCCCTATCTGACGGGGCTTCCTCTGGTCTAGCTCTCGGTGTTACCGAGATGGTCCCGGAGAGGAAGCCCCGACCAACTTCAAGCAAACAAAGATGATACGCGACGGGAACCCAGGTAGGGACATCACGCCTGAGTCTTACTCAGGAGGAACAGGGGCTGGGCTTGGGTTCCCGACCAACTTTGGGAACATCCTAACTTGATTCCTCTTGTCCATTTAAGCAATAATCTGAAGGATTCAGGCTCCGATAAAACTTAAATATATCTGTTATAACGGTTATAATGGTTACAATGGAGTACACGACGGTAAGAATAAGCACCTGGCTCAAGGACAAGCTAGACAAACTCGGCGATCGCGGAGAAACCTACGAGGACATCATAATCAAGCAACTAGGCCTCACAGAAGAATACCAGGAACATATCAAGAAAGTAGAGGAGGAGCCCCAAAAATGAGTATAGAAAACCCCCAACACTGGACCCTAGACCAATGTGCTAAGAAGCTGATGGAGAGCGAAAAATCGGAGGAGATCAGCGAAATGATATTTGATCTCCGAGGAACCGTTTTCTTTAAGCTAAAGGAACTTGGGAAATTCGCTGAGGATGTAGAAGGCCCGGATGCCCAGGTAGTTATCGATATGATCATCGGCAGAATAATGGGGGCTCTATGATGGGTTCCAACTGCCTGGGATGCATATTTGCGCGAGGAAAAGAAGACGGCCTCGTGCATAGCCCCGGAGACGAGCCGGGGGACGCGATCTTCTGCACCAACATAAAATTCCTCAACGAATCTGGATACGAGGTAGAGAAGGATCCAAAATACGGGTATGGAACACTCCTCTACAGAGTAGAGGCCCTCGAGGGTGAAGACGCTACCTGCGAAGCCGGAGTATCTCAATGAATAATGGAGATGGCATAAATGAAGAGACTTTGGGCGATATTGAATGATGAGGGAACGATAAGCGTCATGGAGAAAACTGATACAGGGTTAACCTGTCTCAAATGGGTAAAAGATAACGACGAACTCGAGGAGTACCTGAAGACAATAGAGTATCTCTACGTAATGAAGGACTTTTAGGAGAAGGAAACTCCATGACTGAAAATAAATAGAAAAGATGATGTCAATGAGTCGGAGTAGAAGCCCTGCAGCGTGGCGTAGGAGACTTGTGAAAAAGATGAAACGCCGTGCATTAAAGTTTCAAGATGAAGCGGAGACCCCTGAAGAAGCTAAGGCATGGGGAAAGGTAGTCTCCTGGTGTACGGACATCCTTAGTTATAGCGAACTACGTGGAAACGATGATCTAGGGCTTCGTCAACTCTCAGATCGTGAACTAGATCAGATAATATTCGAAAGAAACGACCTAAATCGGGATGGCTTGAAGGAATGACCTACCAAGATCCACCGTTCAAAGAAGGAGATACTGTGTACATAATGCTACATGGCAATCTGAGAGAAGGCAACATTAAATATCGGTGGGGGAACGGCGACTACCAAATCAAAGTCAAAGGATACCGCGCAAGCAAATCTCGCAAACCCTCAGAAATATGGCATGAATGGGACATCAAGAAAGCGGAGGAGTCAAATGATGAGTAACCCCAAGGCACTTAGAGATAAATTCCTAAGAATCATGTACGATCTAAGAAACCAGGAAAAACTAACACAGGGCGATGTCTTAACATTCAAGGCGGTCTTTGAAGCTGGGCTTCAAGTCCTATACAATGACCGTAAACCAGAGGAGAAACACGATGCCTCTGCCGTGCCCTAAGTTCCCAATAAAATGTGAGACGGCCCAGAGATGCCACCTTTACTTACCCCTTGAATGTATATTCTGCATCTCCGTGGATAACCCTAACAGGAAGAAAAACAGGAAAAGGTGCTGCGTCACAGAGGGCATCAATAATCCAAACGAGGTTAAGGATGATGCCGGATAAAAACGGTATGTGGGTACAGCCACTTACACCCATCCCCTGTGAGGTATGCGGTAGAGACTATGCTTCAAGTGGACGATACGCTAACAGATCAACCGTCTGCCGATACTGTAGACGACGAATCAGGAAAGCAATCGAGGAAGGCCAAGAATACCCCGCGATACCATTTCATAATTCTGAGGAGTAAATGGAATGAGTATACACACCCTCCCTGAAAGGCAGAGGTATTGCCCTAACTGTCATTCTCTTTACTACTTTTCAGAAGGTTTGGAAATACCTTTTATATGCTCAAAATGTGGTGGTATATTAGTTCAAAAAATAATCCAGAAAAAGGAGGATTCGAAGGATGAGTAAAAAGGTAGAGTTAGAGTGGTGGGAAATGCTTGAGTGGGAAGACATGGAGCCTACTTGGCACAGACTCTCTGATGAAATAAAGAATAAGATACGTGAAGCAGGGCTGGCGCCAAGCTACGACCTAAGATAGGGACAGCTCTGTATGTTTTACGGTTGTGTTCGACTGTCGAACAAAAACTTGTTACCCAATAAGTTCCTTCTCTAAGGCAAAAGAGATAAGCCGAGATCGATTGCGAGCACAGAAATAATTTTTTATATGTTTTAAATTAATTATATCAAGGATATGATACGATGAAAATAACGTCTCTGGGAATAATCCTTGCTTTGAAGAACCTGGGCACATGGCTGGCGACCATGAGCTTCACGAACATCCGGGATGACCCAGAGTTATTCTTGTGGTTGTTCCTGATCTATGCCTTGATCAACGTCCCCTCGGATCTGTTCCTCATGAACCACGCGACGAAGACCAAGGAGTGAAGTATCTCTCTTTAATGCTTTAAAACGACCACGCCGCCCCTTCTTCGATTCCCCATGCTCCATGTGTTGGCTCGGGGCTGACATATTTTCCTAGTCTAAACACGTCGAAGTAGCCTTTAATGACGGATGCGGCTGCAGTTCCCTTGAATATCCCTGTGACAACTGATGCTAGTGCACGCATGTCTAGGTCTACTCCCAAGGGTGGGGCGAGGAGAGGGAAATTATTATCCTCATCAATCCAGATGTCGAAATGTGGAGGCGCGTCCCCTAGCCTGAAAACGTACTCGAATTTGTACCACGTGTTTGCCGCTTGGGCTATTATTCTGTTCCATCCTACATCGAAGTACTGGAAAAACGTATCGAAGAGGGCTAGAGTTACGTTCAGGTTGTTGGGGGCATCAAACCATTGAAAGAATACGCTTTCTGCTATTTCACTCAGGTTAGACCTGACATAGAATCCCACTCGGTAATCTCTTGAATCCAAGCCATAATGCTCTATCCTCACCGGGTTAACTAAGCTTGTATCGTCAAGCTCAACGCTTTGTGTTCCTTCTGGTGGCGCCGGTGCTGCTACAAGCGTCACGGTCCCACCGGTCAATGTAAGGGTCCACTTGGTTAGGTCGGTCTCAAAATCGTCGAAGAAGTCGAAGGTAGCGTCGCCGTCGCTTGCTGTAGACTCGCCTTCTTTACCATAGTAGATGTCTATCGTAGCGGAGTCTGGGTCTGCAGGTATCGTGGCGACTTCAACCCAGATTATGGCGTAGCTGCTGTCAGTCTGTTCCTCCACCCAGTAATCTAGCGTTGTTATACCCTGCCTGAACCGGACATCGCCAAAGTCTGTCTCGCAGTTTCCTCCTAGGGACACTGATTCTCTGAAGTCCGGGTAGCCTCGATATATCCCGCTTGTGTCAGGGGCTCCAAGCCACCAATGGCATACATATCCGGTTCCATCATAGTATATCGTAACACTATTGGCGACATCACTCAGGGCGTCACCATCGTTTAACCTAGTCCAGGCTACCAGATCCGTGCTTCTCGCAATTCCAGAACGCCATGGAGCTGCTCCGTCATACCCATCGTAGGTCATATAATAGTATGCGCCTATCTTGATGCAGCATACGGTTCCAACTTGCTGATCATCGAATTTTCCAGCTGCTCCCACTGTGAACACCGGGTTGCCTGCATCTCGGTTCCAGGCCAATCCGTCGGCTGATGTGGCTAACCCTATTTTTGCTAAGCCGCCCCCGGTTCTCCCCTCATAGAGCATATACCATGTACCATCTTCATACCAATTAACCGAGCTTGCTACATCGGTTGTTTCAAATCCAATCCCCGATGCTGTAAGAACAACCTGTTCATAGGTCCAGTTTATACAATCGGTTGAGTATGCTCTTGCAATACTATGTACTAAAGTTCCATCTCTAAGCTCAAAATACATGTAATATGTGTCACCGAGCTTCATTATGTACGGGTCTTCGGCCCCTTGTGGGGACACACCTACGCATTGTTCCTTGGTCCAGGTTATGCCATCAGAGGAATATGCGTACCCTATTACTGGCTCTGTTAAGGCCGGATTATAAACTCCGGTATAGGCTGAGAACCACGTTTTATATTCCCTGCCAGTATCCTCGGGTTCATATAGAACGTTGCCGTGTTCCCTGATATGTTCGTCCCACGCGCCAGGTGCCCCATTAGGTATGATGGGGTTTGTTCCCTCGTAGCCTCCTACCACGGTCTTAAACCCCGATGTATCTGCGAGGATCCCTACACCAATAGCATCGAAAATAGCGTTATCATTATAACAGACTTTAACTTTAATCTGATAATCTGTCTGCGCTCCCCCTGTTGAGCCATTTATAGTATGGCTTCTGCGGAAGGCGTCATACGGAAAACTAGTGTAAGGAGTCTGTATTAACAGATTTTTTAATAGACTCATCTATGCCACCCACTTTGCATAAGTGTCGGGGCTGGTATTCTGAGGGGCATTAGAACGGCCACGCCACCCCTTCTTCAGGCCCCCAGATTCCATGTGTTGGCTCGGGGTTAACGTATTTGCGTATCCAGAAGGTATCTATCCAGTCCATGCCATTAGCTATTCCACCGTACACTATTAGGTAAATGTAGCAGTCTCTTGAAGCTAAAGCCCAAGCCTCGTTTGCTCTGTCTGTATCTTGCTCGAAGAACCTTATCGTACCATCTTCGATACGAATTTTAAATTCTTCCTCACTTGAAAGCTGTGCACCACTGTATATGTCTGTTGGGCCAACGCCTAATACCTTTTTCTGAGCGTAGAAAAGGTTTCCAGTGAGGAAAAGAAAAATCCTGTACAAATCAGCTTCAGCACCCGGGTTGGTGGCTGTTACCTTTGTTAAGCATAGATACAATGTAACGGATGAAAGTGCAGTATCATGCCCTAGAATTCGTAGCTCAACGTTATTCATTGTGTGGGCTCCTACGGAGACATACCCGCCTCCAGATGGAAAGGCTGTAACCGTCACTTCAAGTCGTTGATTGTTCTCTGCAACTGTAGTTCCTGCTCCAAGGTAGTTACTTATATCCCACAGGGTTGGATCTCTTACATTATCGTTGAAATCGTCTCCAAGGTCGTTCCAGCTTGCATATTTAATGTCAGAAGTTGTTGTCGCATCAGCCCTACCATAATAGATGTAGATTGTTGACGTAGCTGGGCCAGCTGGAATATTTGCTACCTCAACCCAGATAACAGCGTATCCGCCATAATCGAACTCTTCTATCCAGTAGTCAAGCTCTGTAACTCCATCATCCTCGGTAAACCGCAGATCGCCGCCATCAGCCCTCATCTTAGGAAACATGGATCTTAACCCAATCGTGGACTCAAAAGTCGCCGTGGTGTAACCCATAAACCATTCGTTAGGGATGGGCCCACTGAAAGCAGAGTACCAGATTTGCAGAGTTGAGCCGTCTAGCAGAAAGGTGGCTTTATAAATACTATTTTTATCCCAGGCGGCAGCGCTTGGTTCTAACAGCACTTCTGGGTATAGATACCAGTCCGTTCCATTTATGCTTCTTGCGAACATCATCCACGATTGGTTGCCAGGCGTACCCGTGTTGCAGATTGTTAGAAGCATCCAGTAGTCGCTGTATTCACTCATATATCGAATTTCAAGGTGCCAGCCTTCTTTTCCGGCGGGCATGGATCCATTAATAGTGCATGTCTCCTCGCCGGCCCAGGTTTCGCCGTCTGTGCTGGTTCTATGATAGTAGACGTTGGGTGCAGCAAGGGTATCAATGTACCATAGATGATAGGTTAAACCGATTTTAACAACAGTGGGCGAGGTAAATGTAATTACCTCGGCGCTATCTAGTAAAAGTGTCCCCAAATCCGAGCTGAGGCCCCAATCTATGCCGTCACTAGATTTCTTCAGGTAAAGCCTAGAATAATTGCCCGGGCTACGTCTTTGGTAATAACACCAGAGCTCATCTGTTGCTTCATTATAGAACAGGCACGGGTCGCCATTGTTGGGGAGTGCAGCTGGAGAGGAACTGTCAACGATTGGATTGGTTAAACCTGCGGGTACAACCCAGTTTACTCCGTCGTTGCAGGCAAGAATCTCGGGCGACTCATATTGAGAGTCGGTGGCTGGATAAGGCGTCATGGCCAGCCAGTAATTGTAGCCATTCCAGCCATCAGGAAAGTAAACTATGCTAGGGTGGACAACTTGACCGCTACCATCACTTGTCGGCGTTGTCTGATGCCCAGCGGCGTTAGTAGGTAGAGCTGAGAATAAGTCTAACTCTGTTTCAACTTGGTAATCTGTCTGCGCTCCCGCTGCTGAGCCGTTTATAGTATGGCTTCTTCGAAAGGCGTCAGAAGGAAAACCAAAGCTTTGAGATATTAACAGATTTTTTAATAGGCTCATTTTTAGCTCAGTCTATAGGTTATGAATAAGTAGTATTGTGCCTGGAACCTGACAAGCGCCGGTAGTATTAGTGCGTTCAGCAGCGTCGCTGAGGCCTCTAGGGTCACCACCTGCCCATTATCCGTTACCTCGTCGGATGCGTCTTCCGCTATCACATAGACTGCGGAGGCCCCAATCACTGCTCCAAACCCCACTACATCGTCCTGTTCGAATAGTGGGGGGGCTGCAACTCCATCCACGGCAACATCAAGCCTCAGGTCAATCGTCTGCGCCGTCGCCGCGTTATTCATTATGTTTATACGGGCCATGGCAATAACCGAAACTATCTGGGCACCAGCAGGAATATCAACGGTTATGTCTTTCGCCCCTAGGCTCTGGTCAGCCGTGGTCACATGTATCTGTACGGCGTCGTTCTCGCTTGTGGGGGCTAATGATCGCTCGACTAATAGTAGGCCGGTTCTGCCATCCGTTCCCTGTGGAGGAAAGCCCATCAGTTAATTACCCCCTTTACCTCCCAGACCTTGAGGCTCAGGCATTGAGCCCCTATGCTGTAACTCAGGTTTATTTCCTCACCGTAGTGAACCGCTATGTCGAAGAAGTAGGATGCGTTTGCCGCTAGGTTAGCCCCACCGTTCAGGTTCTCAAGGACCGTGGTAGCGCCTACCGTTCTTCTCACCGTCAGGACGCCCCCATCGTCGAAGCAGGCGTAGATTCTGAAGGTCGTCGGGGACTCCGTGGGCTCCAGGTTTGCTGCGAATATGGGTATACCTATCAATACAGCCTTGTCGTATACTGAGTCCTTGGGCTCCGGTTTTAGGCTCAAGGCACCGCTGCTATAGAGTACCAACCTTATTCCCTCCTCCAGACTATTATGGTGGCCACCTTCCCCGGCTGCGCCGAGTTCTTCACATAGAACTTATCAAAATCCATCTTATCTATCACAAGCATCTGCGGATATAAAATCGGTTCAATGGTTATTGAATCCGTCGCCTTGTCACCTATCCTCATCTCCATGGTTCCTGTGCACTTCAGCACTGTTAATGCGAATCCCGAAGTGTAGAAAGGATCGAATGTAGGCCTAGCTGTCGAGAGGTTTACGCTCATTACCTTGTAGGTGTTGGCCTTGATGGTTATCGGCCTAATCTCCTCCTTTATGTCCCATAGTACATAGTAGATTGCTTCGAACCTTTCCATTATGTATTTGAAGTCGGGCGGGAGGGTCGGCGGCATCGTTGGGGGTGGCGTTGGAGGTGCTACGGGAGGCGGAGGAATGATTACTTCCGTTACTGTGATGGCCACGGGGATACTAAAATATACCGGGTTTATTTTTGCGATTGCCCATACGTTGAAGGATCCTATCCAGTCGTATGTGGGGATCCACTCTACATAGTAGTAGCCAGTATCATCGGTCTCAGTTACAGTTATCAGCTTGTTAGTTGAGGCATCCCTTATTTCCACGGTCAACCCCTTCTCAGGGATCCCATCAATCGACACGCTTCCAGAGAACGCTATCGGTTGCTCGTATTGCTGGGTTCTAGGGCTGGCTTGCAGGGATACAGTTATCACTGGAACCCCCGGTGGAGGAGGCGGAGCCACAGGTGGCGGAGGAACTACGGGAGGCAGAGGAACGGGCACTTCTTCGAAGACGAATTTTAACATCCAGGGCTGATCCACTGGATAAGGGATCTCTGGGTAAGGAGCATACTCTATGACCGTGGTGCCGCTCTCGTATAGGGGTCTACCGAAGACGTCATCACCTGATACGAAGCTCCATCCTTCAGGGGCCACGATTGAGTAGGAGTGAGCCCCTCGGGATACATTGAAGAAGCTACATATTCCGGCTGCGTTCGAGTACTTCACTATTCCATCTAGGGTGCATTTGACTCCTCCAACGCCTGGAATACATGCGAACCTTACCTCATAGACAGGAACTTCCGGCGGCGGCGTGGGCGGCGGCGTGGGCGGCGGCGGGGGCGGCGGCGTGGGTACGGGGGGAGGAGGAACGGCGACGGCTTCTATGGTTATCGTCCTCTCAGGGCTCCATCTTTCTAATGACTTTGCCTTCAGCGTGTAGGTGCCTGCCGTGATTATGCTGGTGGTTCTTGAGTAGTAGCCGTTGCTGTCTGCGAAGATGGAGGCGAAGGGGCTGCCGTTCCTGTACAGCGTTACGGTGACGCCCCCGTACCCGTAGCCGTATTGATCCTTCACCTGGCCTGATACGGTGAAACTCTGCCCAGCATTCACGCTACTGGGGGCACTAATGGATACGCTGAATACGTATGGAATGTAATGGATGATTATGCTCCTGGTCGCCGATGCGCCCACGGCTGTGGCTTTGAGGGTGTATACCCCGATTTCGCTGATGTTAATGTTTTTCGAGTAGTAACCGTTGATGTCCGTGGTGGCCCCTGTGACGTAGTTGTTGTTAACGTAGATGGAGACGGCGGCCCCGCTCAGGTACTCGCCGTCGTCGCGGACGGTGCCGCTGACCTTGAAGCTGGTTCCCACTTCTGCGCTGCTGGGGGCACTTATACCAACGACTATGACCATCTCTATTCCCTCCTCCAGACTATTATGGTGGCCACCTTCCCCGGCTGCGCCGAGTTCCTCACATAGAACTTATCAAAATCCATCTTATCTATCACAAGCATCTGCGGGTACCCTAATGGATCAATCGGGATTCCGTCCGTAGCAAGATCCCCTAGCTTGACCTCCATATTCCCTGTGCACTTGTAGATAGTCATGGCGAAGCCGCTTATGTTAAAGGTCTGGAAGCTCGACCTAGCGGTAGAGAGGCTTATGTTACTCACGCTATAGGTATTGGCCTTGATGGTTATCGGCCTAATCTCCTCCTTTATGTCCCAGAGCTTGTCTATGACCCTGTCCATGGGGTCGGTCACGGGTCTCCACTCAGTCGGAGCAGGCTCAACCGGTGGAGCCGCCTCAGGCGGGGCGACAGGTGGGGGCGGAGGAGCCACAGGTGGCGGGGCCGGGGGCAACACCTCGGGGAAGGTAACTATCAGAGACTCGCCCAAGTGGTTCCTCTCGACGCCTCCTGCATCAAGCCATAGAACTCTATCATAGGCGTATATGTCCGAGTGAAACCTGCTACTGTAACTAGTTATAGATATCTGGAGACTTCCATCTAGCTTCTCTACGTGGAGAGTGGGATCATCGTAGTCATAGTCCGGGAAAAACTGCCCCTTCATGTCCTCGAAGCGGTAGAGCCACACCTTCCCAGGCTCCACGGTACTTATGATACACCAATCACTCTCATCGGCCTTGATAACCTCACCCGTCTCCTTGACGACTATGTGAATATCGTAGATCTCCTCGGACATCGCAGCCACTAAAATAAAGATGTTATCGATCCTTATTTTAAATTGTTATAATATCCTCGTATAATTCTAGGTGTTTCTCGGCGATCTTATCCCAACTGTTATCCTCGGCGTACTTTCTTGCCTTCTCCTCAAGGCTGATCCTGAGTTCTTCGTTGCCCAGTATCATGGCGATCTTCATCCGGAGGTCTTCACCGTCCTCGAAGGTCGTAATGGCTTCACCCTTCTCCCTGAATGGCGGCAAATCTGAGGCTATCACCGCCTTACCGTGGCTTAGAGCCATCAGGAGGGCTCCAGACTCTGTTGAGAACCTGCTGGGATAGACAACTATGTCCATAGCCCCATAAGCCTTAGGAAGTTCCTCGTCTGGGACGTAGCCGAGCCACTGGACTCGCCCAGGCAGAACATTGAAGCTCTTCGTCTTTATCTGGGCTATGTATATTGTCTCAGACTCTATGTGCCAGCCGCCTCCAATTAGCAGACCAGCATCCGGAAGCCCCTCCATCGCATCGATAATCGTCTCAAGCCCCTTGTAATTCGATATGAAGCCGAGGTAGCCGACGATGGGCCACTCCGGCTTAAGACCGTAACTCCTCTTCGCCTCTTCCATGGGGAGGCATTTTTGGGGTGTGCACCCGTGAGGTATTATAACAGTTTTCTCGGGGTAACTAAGTCGGCTCTTACAGAACTCGTTATGTACTATCAGCCTATCCGATGCCTCCGCGATAATACTGTCGATGCTGAAGTTACCTACAGCGTGGCAAGTCGTTAAAATTGGCTTCCCAATATTTTTAAGCGCATCGTAGAATCCGCCCTCGAGATCCTGGTAGAGACCGTACTCATGGGAAACATGGACTAAGTCTACCTTGTCTATAGGAATGCTCTCAGCTATCATCTGTAAGATTTCAGGGGTCTTCCTGCCAAATCTGGGAAGACGAATTATGTAAACTTCAACACCTAGCTGGGCTAGGGCCTCGACCAAGCTCTCGCTGTATGTTCGTATGCCACACCTGACGTTTTTTCCCCAGGGTGTCACCATTGCAACTTTCAAACCCATGCCTTCATCTCCTTAGCAGTCACAAGCGGTCTGAGTTCTATCTCCGCTTCGTCCAAGAATGGTTTCCAGTACCTCTCCATTACGTTGGGCCAGTCATAGCGCATTGCGAAGTTTCTAGCTTTCCGTGCCAGCTTATCGGGATCAGCGTTCATTATCTTCGTTAGGGCGTCTGCCATACCGTCTATATCCGGTATAGCATACCTTGTCCCGGGAGTGTTCATTATCACGTAATCGTTGACCGGGACGGTAAGACCAGATCCCACCTGCTCTGGGCCTGCCGCGTAATCCGTCGATATCACTGGCACACCACATGCTTGGGCCTCCACCAAGGGTAAGCCGAACCCTTCACCTCCAGTGCACATAAGGAGTACGTCGAAGGTGTTATAGAGCTTCACCATATCCCACTCCTCAGGGTATTTCGGGCCAGCAAAGTCCGGTATCCCCATTTTTATCACCCGCTCCTCAGGCCATCGAACCGCCTCTCCCAGTTCCAGCCTCATTATCTCCGGGAGAAGATCAACCCCAACATCTGAAACTCCAATAAGAACCTCATCAGAATGTATTGAAGGTCTGATGTTTGTCCAGAGCATCAGGTGCCCCTTCACATCAGGGTTCCTCTCCCTGAACGCCTTGTAGCCCCTCAGCATATGGGGTATCATCTTCCGGGTTCTGTTCATCGCAACTATACCTACGACGAACTCGTCATTGTCGAAGTAGAACATCTCACGGATCTTAGACCTATCATCGAGGGGTCTGAACTGGTCGCATCTAACACCATGAGGTATGTAGGTGCTTTTCACGTCATTTTGATGTAGCTCCCTCTGGCCGAATCGGCTTATCGCTATCACATTGAATGCCGTCTGTAGCCTGCTCGTTATGCTAGCCGAGACGGGGCTATGATCGATTATTGCGTGAGGGACGAAGTTTATCGCCTCTCGATGAATTCGGTTAAAAACCCAGGGCTCTTTCAAGGTTATGAGGACATCTGCCTTCCAGTCGATGTAGTGGTCTAAGGTCACATCCTCGCTCCAAGGGTCGTTCCCACTTGGGTATAGTAATATCCCCTTGTCGTAGTACTTTCCCATCTTGTTCGCCCTTCCCATGGGGATATGGGCCACGTCGTGCCCCATCTTGGAGAGCATCGTGCAGGCCTCGCTTGTGACCTTACTGTAGGCGGAATATCCCGTAATCCTGTCTGAAAGCCATATTATCCTCATTGCTCTTGGCTCCATTTACTATTAAAAAAACTAGACATCCCAATATACTTCCTTAACACCTGTACTATGAAGGCGTTCCTGCTAGGGAGGCCCTTACTCCTCCACTCATCATCGATCTTCTTCAGCAGTTCCTCAGAGATAGAGAGAGCTATTCTGGCCATTCCACGCAACTCCTACATATTAAATAATAATAGTTATGTTATATATTATAAATTATGAGTCACTTGCACAAAGATCCGAATCAAGATAAGAGCCCAATGGAGAAGCATTATGATAAAAATTATTTTTTTGCTGAGCGGTTCGGCGGGAAGAAGTACATCGACTCCGCTGGCAAAGAGAAGGAGTTCGGATACCACGCTGGGGGCCTCTGGAACTTCCAGGGAATCCTCGACAAGCTCCTAGAGCTCCTAGGAACCCCTGAAAGCGTCCTCGACATAGGCGCCGGATGTGGAGGGTTCACGGCAACGATAAACCAGAACTTCATCCCCTCCGTCGGTCTCGAGTTCAGCCAGTATGCCATCGACCACGCGATCCTTGGTGGAGAGAAGTACCTCGTAAGGTGGGATCTTGAGGAAACACCATGGCCCGTAAGGCAGCACGACTGGGTTACGGCCATCGACCTATTCGAGCATCTCTTCGCAGATAAGGTAGACCATGTCATAGCAGAGATGAAGAGGAAGGCACGAAGGTGGATCGTTGCGAAGATATGCACGGCTAAGATGCTTAACGAGGTCTGGGTAGCCGACAGGGCCCCCTATGAGGAGGTCATAGAGCAGGCGAAGCGGGAGGGCTTCGAGTGGCTCGTAGTATCAGGGCATGTTAACTCAAGGCTTCCACAATATTGGCTGGAGAGGTTCGAGGATGACGACTGGAGGCAGAGGGAAGACCTAGCCAATAGGATTAGGCAAAACCTCAAGCTACCCGACGACTGGAGAACAACCCTCATCCTAGAGGATCAGAACTGGTTCGAGAAGGAATTCGGGAGGTAGCGAATGCCCCTCATTAGTTGTATGCTTCCAACCGCTAGGTCAGATCATCCCATCATAGGCCTCCCCGATGTCCATGTCTTCGAGCCCACCTTCCGTAGCCTAGAGGCACAGACCTTCAAAGAATTCGATCTAGTCATAGTTGATGCCCTGTGGCCTAAGAAGAATGAGTGGATCGAGGAGTGGAACCCATCCTTTCCAGTCAAGTATGTCCCCGTGCATCCCAACCACAGGTTCTGGCTGGATAGGGGGAGGTGGGGTGTCTGCGGTCAGCTCAACACGGGGATCCTCCACTCGGAGGGAGAGCTTCTCTGCCGTATAGACGACTGTTCAGAGTTCGACTCGGGCTATCTTCAACGGGTCTGGGACGAGTATGAGGAGGGTCACTGGCTTATGGCTATGCATATCCGCTACCTCGAGGGGAAGCCATCCCGGATAGACGAGGAGTACATGGAGAAAGGGTACGAGGCCCTGTACTCGGAGACCCTTGAAGCGGGTGCCCGGGAGGTTCTGTTGAGGCATATCTACGGTGAGGAGGGCCTAGTCAAGGACACCAGATACCCTATCGTTAAGGCACGCGGTGGACGAATGAACGCCCCTCCAGAATGGTTCTACGGGTACTCGAGCCTAACCCTCGAGGCAGCCCTCAGGGTGAACGGCTTCAACGAGCTCTTCGACGGGGATAAGGGACAAGAGGACCAAGAGATGGGGTTGAGGCTTGCGATGGCTGGCTACAGAGATTTGTTACTCCTAGATGTCAGACACCAGGTTATCGAGCATGAGCACCTTCCTGTACCGGACTCCATCATTTCACACGGACAGGGCAACATAAAATGTAACTACGCCATCTACTTGCTTAATAAGCGTAAGGGCCGGTGGAGGGCCAACACCGATGTGCTGACGGAGGAGGAACTTGCTTTCATCAGAGAGGAGAGTCTCCAGCCGCCCTGCTCACCACGTACAGGTTTTTATTTAGATGATTGTGATGGAGAACTATTTCGACTTTGGGCAGAAAATCAGAATATATTTGATCTCAGGGAGGAGAGGATGGAGGTATAGTTGATGATTGATGTGGATGTATTCATCGCCTTCTACACCTGCATAGAGGGGAGCAAGGTTCACAGACACCTGCTTGAGAGATGCATTGAAAGCGCTTGGAGAGAGGAAGTCAGGAACGTCTATGTCATAGACGGTTCTCGAAGCGAGGAGCTGAAGGAGGGCGAGTTCGATGCAGAGTTAATCAGGAACGAGAAACATGCCCTTGCCTTTACAATCAATATTGCAATAGATACGGCAAGAGAGGACTTCTTCCTGTTATCCACGGGCTCTATCCTCGGCGTTGGAACCGTCAACAACATGGTCGTTGAGAAGCGTGAAATAGAGAGAGAATACGGAAAGCCGGCAGCGATAGTCGGGAGGGACGCCGTCTATCCTACCGATGATGCATGGCTTCTTGGCTCACCCATGGTCGGCACCGTTGAAAAATCAAAAAATATGTTGGGCACTTACGGGTTTTCGTACACGGAGGACGGCATCGCAATAGCCAGCGAGCCTAGGAAGGACTGGAGCGAGACAGCGTTGATGAGTGATCTCAGGGTTCGCCGCATAGGAGATCCATCATTAGCCTATTCGGCCCGAGGCTTGGCTACTGGATGTCTTGTCAACAAGGACAGGTTTTTCGAGATCGGCGGCTGTGATGAGAGGGCCTACTGCATCGATTACGACACGGGTATGCGGTGGCTTGGCTTCGGCTGGCCCCTCATGACCAGCGACACCGCGAACATTCACAGGGCCTGCGGTACCACGGATAGGGCATGCAGTGAAAGGCAGTTAGATAAAATTGGGACTTTCTGCGGCTACTGTGGGTTTGACCTTAAGACAAGGGATATAACGATATGTCCTGTCTGCCAAAGCAGCTTAACCAAGGTATACGAGGGCAGATCGTCTTGGAGGGCGTGGATGAAGTATGAGAAGCCTCTCCTTGAGCTTTTCCAGCACCACGCCTACGCGAAACCCCTGAAGGATAACCCCTCTCTGTACAGAGAGTGGCTGAAGCCCATCTATAGAGAGGAGATCGACCGGCTCAAGGAGAAGCCGTTTTTCCTAGGGAGGGAATAAAAGATGATAACTTATGATGATGTCTTGAAGAAAGCCAGCGAGTTTTCAGATATTCAGGCTCATCTGGTTCGACTCTATGACTTCACCGTGCAGATTCCGGTTAAAGAGAAGGTTGTCGTTGAACTCGGAGTCAGGTGGGGGATCTCTACAGTAGCCCTTCTTGCTGCGGTTAACGATTCAGGAGGTCATCTTTACAGCGTTGACATAGATGATTGCCCGGGAGTTCGAAAGTTGTATGAAGGTGAGTCTAACTGGACTTTCATCAATGGCGACGATATGACGGTTGTAAAGGGGTGGAAAGAGCCCATAGACCACCTTTTCATAGATACCAGCCATACCTTCGACCATACTCTTAACGAGCTCAGAGAGTGGGGTAAATGGGTTAAATCTGGAGGAATAATAACCCTCCACGATTTATATGGTCTTGATAGTGTAAAAAGCGAGGTTTGGGACGCAATAGAGCAGTATATGAAGGAAAATCCTGAAAAATACGATTTCAAGGCATTTGAGGGCTCCTATGGGCTTGGATTACTGAGGCGAAAATAATGGTAGCGACTGAAGTTCTAGGTATTGAAACGGGTCTAAGCACGGCTTGGATTGGTGGACACTGGCCTGTCGCAAACGAGTCAGGAGGATATCATGGTTTGTTGAAGACATGGTTCGACCACTTCGGCTTACAGGGAACTGGTTTAGTCGTAGGTGAGTCGGGGAAGGCAGGGGAGTCCGTCAAAAATGCTTTCAGGAGTGAATACGATGTAGAGGTTTATTCGGTAGACCTCGTCAACGCGGACATTGTATGGGACATCACTAAGCCATTAGATACAGATGAACGGTATGATTGGATAGTCTGCCAAGCGACGCTTGAGCACGTAAAAGATCCTGTAGCATCCGTCAGGAACATGGGCAGTGTTCTCAAGAAAGGGGGTCGCCTCTACATACATACATGCGGCCCAGGATTCCCATATCACCCATACCCGGTAGACTGCTTCAGGTTCTTTCGGGATGCCCTGGTAGCTATGGCTGAAATCGCTAGCCTCGAGATAGACGACATGCTTTGGACCGATTCACATTGTTTTGCCGTGTATAGGAGTAGATCGGATGATTAACCCATTCAACTCGATGAAGGTCCTCTGCTGGAGGGATAGAATAGATACGATCCTAGAGGGCGACATCCCTCCTCCCGTAGCGGTAGAGATAGACCCATCCAACCTCTGCACCCAGAACTGCGTCTGGTGCATGTTCAAGGATTTCAAGCAAAGGGAAAGGGTCTCCCTAGATCCAGCCCTTATGGACGACTTAATCGCGGATTTAGCCGAGATCGGCGTGAAGGCGATAACGTTCACGGGAGGCGGAGAGCCCCTTGTGAACCCAGCTACACCGGAAGCCATGACTCTTGCCTCGCACCTCGGCATACAGGTTGGGCTCGTTACAAACGGGGACAGGCTTGAAAGGGAGGACGTTTTCGACGCCGTTTCTGAGAACTGCCGCTACGTGAGGCTTTCAATAGACGCCGGCAGTGATGAAAACTACTTCAGGCTCAAGCAACCGAAAAACAGGAACCAACTCACGAGGAATCTAGAGTCGATGAGGAGGCTGATTGAGGGAGGGTTTAGCGGCGATGTGGGGGCGGCTTTCCTCATTCACCCAGATACTTACCGGGAGTTACCTCCTCTGATAGCGAGGCTTGAGGACGTAGAGGCTAGCTATCTCCAGGTGAGACCCTGCATAGGATTCGAGTTCACCCCCGCAATGATCAACTTCTCCCGCGATGTGGTTGAGGGTTACAGGGGCAAGCTAAGGATCTACGCTAACTTCAAGCGGTTCGACGAGATCAGATATGGAATGGATTTCCAGAGATGTCGGGCGACACCTCTCCTCGGGATAGTCGGAGCCGACGCCAAGATGTACCTGTGCTGCCAGTTCCGTGGAAACAGCGACTACGTCATAGGCGACCTTAAGGACAAGCCCTTCAGTGAGCAGTGGGGCAGTGAGCTGCACAGGAAGGCGATAGAGAGTATAGACCTCTCAAGATGTCCTCCCTGCAGGTACTCAACATTCAACCACCTCATAGAGGAGGTCTTCTTGAATGATAAAATGCACAGGAACTTCCTGTAGGTGGATGGTTTGAAGATACTGTATTTCACCGCAAAGTGTGACCCGCTCTTCGCCAGCAACTGGAGCATGATCTACACCCTTGAGAAGCATGCTGACGTGAAGTACTTCGGGCCAGATTGGCCTACCTGGTGGGATATCCATCGCAATCCATTCGAACCAAAATCGATAGACGTTCCTGGCATCATAGATAGGCTTTACCCCGGAGATTACCCTGACGTTGTTCTCACTTGGGGGCCTCATACGATGGGACTTCTCCCGATGCTTAAGAACTTCGAGAAGGCAAAGTGCCTTCGCGTGGTATGGTTACAGGAGCTGGCCAACGACATAATGCGACCAGAAGTCTACGAGCTACTTTCAAGCGGCGGGGTTGACATTGTCTTGAAGTCCCATGATTACCATAACACGTCTGAGTGGGGCGTCATGCTGGATAAAATCGGTGTTCCCGTTGAGTGGTATCCATTCAGCATAGACCCGAAGATATTCTACGACAGGAATCTTCCAAGGATATACGACGTATGCAACATAGGGCAGATGACGACCCAGAATTATCCCATCAGGTACGCCATGCACCAGATGTTCAGCGACCAGAGCGAGATCAAGTACTTCAGCAGCCCCACGAGGTATCTGTTGGGCGAGGAATACGCCAATACTATTTGCCGGTCGAAAATATTCGCCACGGACTGCACCAGCCACAGGTTCGCCGTCCCAAAGCTCACAGAGGCGATGGGCTGCAACTCCCTTCTCATGTGTAACCCTCCGATTTCGGCTGACGTGCTTGGCATGAAGGCGGGAACCAACTTCGTTGACTTTAATGAACCGGCTATGCAGGCAAGCGATGTCAATAGACAGAAGATAGAGGACACCATACAATATTATCTGGATAACTGGGAGTCAGATGGAAGGAGAATAGCCCAGGCGGGGCATGATCTCATACACTCTAGGCACACCCACGACATCAGAGCCAAGGATATCATTAACAAAATATCGAAGTACTTATGATGAGATTAAAAACAGATAGAATAACAGGATACGCCTTTGTAGTAGCTGATCTCCTCCACATCGGCCACCTCAGGTTTCTCCAGGAGTGTAAGAGACACTGCGACTGCCTAGTCGTAGGCGTCTACACAGACGAGTTGACTGAGACCTACAAGAGGAAGCCGGTTATACCCTTCTGGGAAAGGATTCAGCTAGTCAAGGCGCTGAGCTGTGTAGATGAGGTTCGCAAAGTCACGTCGAAGGACACGACACCCATGTTGAAGCAGCTTGTCAAGGAAGGTTACGATGTCAGGCTTCTTTTCCATGGAGACGACTGGAAGCCTGAAGAGGTCCTAGGAAAAAGGTATATCGAGTCTATTGGCGGGAGGCTTATCCAGCCGCCCTACTATAGGAGAAGATCGTCAACTGGGATCATAGAGAAGATCAAGGAGAAGTATTGATGGATGCTTGGGAGATCGTATGGTGGATACTTATCCTTTACACTACTTTAATTCGCATGAAGTACGTCTGGCTGGGAACCAAGGTTATGAGGACTCGATCATGTAAGGACGTGTCCACCAAGGCGATTCTCCATACCCACGTGGAGTATTGGATCATGTTCGCGCATAACCTGAACGTCGCGGACTTGAAGGATCAGTTCTTCTGGCTATTCGGCATATTCACCACGGCCTTCACGGTGATCGTGCTCTGGAGGCACAGAGAAGATGGAAACGATAACGTGTTTCAGTGGCTTTACAAGGGCTTCCTAGGAAAATTGAAGGACGAAGGAGGCTTAATAGGGTAACTCCTATTTTATGAGCGGGGCGTGAAAGTTGATCGGTCTGATCATAGCCGCAGGTCCAACTTGGTGCTTCGACGTTGTCGGCTTCCCACCGGAATCCAAGCCTAAGTGCCTATTCCATCCAGGGCACAAACTACGCAATTGGAATACCGCGTTTTATAAGTCTGACCCAAGTGGCGGGAAAAACAATTCAGATTTGACTCTATTGGAGCGTCAGGTCTTTTTGCTCCGAAAAAACGGGATCAAGAGAATCAGGATCGTCACCGGGTATCGAAGCCAAGATATAGAGCTGTTCAATAGGGAGAAGGGCCTAGGCTTGGATTTCTTGTACAACCCGAAATGGGAGACCGACGCCGTGAACTCAATCATAGTAGGAGTTGAGGATCTAGATGATGATTTATTGATAGTTTATGGCGATGGATTCGTAGGCGAGATTGATCTTAATAATATTTTGAAGTGTGATACGCCAACTGTAGCCCTTGGACTTTACCAAACCATGTACAAGTTCGGCAATCAACATATTGAACTTCTAAAAAGGGCAGACGAGTTCAGGATGGATATACCAGACTTGATAGGCAATTGCGAGCGATTTAAGAGAGAAAGTAGGGTAAAATGCCCCTATGATAACACGCAAGGACTAAGACTTGTTCGAACTATGATGAATATCTATGGTGCCGCTCTCGAGAAGGGAGAAGCAGTATACCTACCAGTTCATGATTCTACTGATGTGGACTTTTTCAAGCAGACAGCAGAATCGACTGGAAGATATCCATGTAAGTGATGCCCTTACCTACCACGGGAAGGCTGACCAAATCGGCACCTCGCGTTCAACACCTACATGCCTTGTTAAGACTACACTCAGATCCATGGTCTCGGAGGCCCCAGCCGCTGTCTTCACTCTTCCCCACAACGAAGCGTTCGCGGGTATGTTCTGGCTCCTTATGCTTAGCAGCTCTGAGACGCGTGATACTGGTACGGAGGCGAACCTCATTCTGCGCTCACCCATCTCCATGTTCTCTCCTGGCTGGCTTGCCCCAATACCGTACCCTATCTGGATATGGTACGTGGTCGTAGCACTCAACTCCTCCACAACTATACCCTCTACTTCATAGTAAAATGGGATCGTGTTCTCTGGTATTATCTTTGCCCAAACTCCGAAGACATTTGCGGACGCCGAAGCCTGTAGCTGCGCTGTGGCTCCAACGTCCTGAGGGTAGACCCTCCAGCGGCTATGCCAGTGATGATCTATTACGCCAAGGTCATCCTGCTCAGCGACTCTGGAGGCCTCAATGTCATTTAGAGTTTGAGTGAGCCTGCTCAGAACAGTCTCTAGCTCTTGGAGAGTCTGGTAGTCCTTCTTAGTGTGGCTAGTAGCACGGCCCATTCAACATCGTAACTAAAAAGACGCTATGAAATAAAAAAAATTGGATTATATGCTATTGTTGTTGATACTTGATGCGTACTCCGAGGAGAAGTATGTCTGTATTCTCCGTGAGGAGCGCGGCTACTCTCGCTGCCTGTACGCCTATGTAATCACCGGCCTCTAGAGCACGATAGTCTACCGTGTTGTAGATGTCGAGTTCCTGCAGACGATCAGCCACCGTGTTTACGGGGAGATCCCCGTTGTCGGCGTGCTCAAAGTAGGCTTGCCCCACTTTCGCATAGTCCGTGAGTATCCTCACGTACATGGGCGTCGCGGTTGCCCTAGCGATGAACACAAGAACGATTTCCTCTAGGCTGTCAAAGTCCTTGGGGATGTAACAATTCACGTAGCCTGCCTCGTTGGTGTCGTCAATGTCTGGACCTGAGAAGCTGCCCATAGTGCTTATTGTGCCGGTTGCGACGTGTGTCGCCGGGTAGAACTTTTCCTTAGTTGGTCGATGTTTGGTGTGGCTACGATGACCCATTTAGCTTACCTCGTCACCTATCTGGATTTTTCTGTACTCCCCACCACGATATGCCGTATTTTGAGCCGGTGAAGGCTCCAGCTGCTGCTTGTGCTGCTGCGCCTGGCCATAGGGCTAGTATGTTGAAGTCTATGCTTCCCTCGAGGACATGCACTGGCTCTATCAGGCTTCCAGTCAGCACCTCTGCGCCGGCTGCCTCTAGCATCGGGTAGTCGCGGGCGCCGCTGGGGACGCTGCCGACGACGGGGTATGCCTCCACGTTGCCCGTCTGGCCCGTGGCGGTCGGGTTCGCCTGCACTATGCTGAAGATGGCTCCGCTCGATTCCTGGGTCCAGACCCTGAGGAACAGTATCTTGAGCTGGTGCCCTGTTGGCACCACGTGGTTTAGTGACGTGTAGTAGAGATCGTCGTACATGGGCTGAGAATCGAAGCTGCCCTCCCAGGCTCCGCCCACTACGGCGTAGGGGAGGGCCTCGAAGACCTCTCGTTGTAAGCCTATGTCCTTTATCAGTTTCTTGTTTATCTCAACCATCAGTCATCACTCACTTGGGGGTGCATACACAGGTAGCAGTGTGAGAGGCTTGAACGCGACGACCCTCCTGTAAAGCCTGTCCAAGATTTCCTTATACCTCAAGCTCGTAGGTGTAAGTACACCGTTCCTCTCCGTTCCTATCCTCTCGGTTATCATCTTCGCGATGAAGATGTTTAGTTTGGGGGTGATCGATATGGCGCAGGGGTTGTAGGCCGAGAAGGCTATCCTGTCCGTGTTGGGTCTTATCATTATGTGCTCCGTCAGGAAGGTTGGCTCAACGAAGGGGCTCATCCACTCCTCGAAGTGGCTTATCTCCCTCTCGTCTGAGCCAGGCTTCGGAATCTTCGGTATCCCGTGCCTATGCGTGTCCGTGGGGAGCTCTATATAGATATAGACTTCCCCCTGAATTCCGAAAATTATTTGCCAGATTTGGTTGGTGTTGGTGTTAGGGTCGTATCTCTTTGTCAGGATCAGTTGTTCGGGTACCACCGGTCCTGATTCCGTCAATGGGGCTATCGTCTCGAACCAATCATATTCCCAGTGGGCTAGATCCTTCGCTATTATGTGCTCGTAGTAAGTCGTACCTTCCAGCTTAAAGCTGATGAAGTATCCTTCTTTCAGCCACTCGCTCCATTCTATCCATTTGCTCATGGATAACACCTCATTTTGTTGTCATCCGAGGCGTTCATTGGCCACTACTCCCCTAACGCGATGAAGTCGAGCCAGATGCTACCGTCCTCAGGCAAGGTTGTCGCCGCGCTTATGGATCCAACCCTTGTGCCAGCTGTCATCTGGTAACCGTCTGCAGACCAGATGTCCACCGAGGCGTAGTTGTTGTACTCTCCCTTGTGGTAGATGTATTTCTGCACGTTGTAGAGGTGGTGGTCGCCTGTCTCGGCGGTCAGTGCCAACACTTGTATGGTGTTAAGCTTCATCTCTCGGGCGAAGACGACCTCCTTTGCGGCCATCCTCATCTCGCCGTAGACCTTGATGCCTATCCCGTTTCCGTGGATGAAGCGCTCTACGAAGTGTACGTGGATGAGGGGATGGCCCCCGCCGTAGCTCGCGTGCTCAGATTCAGGTCTTTGAACTACTTGAACCATTCATATCACTCCTATAGCAAGGCTGCCCCCGTGTTCGTCAGCAGTTTGTCTTTGATCCTGTTCATCTGGAGGCCGATTATCTTGATCCGCTGTGGTCCTGGGGTAGTTATGTTAGCGTAGATGTCGAAACCGGTCTCTTCGTCGAGGATGAAGCCCTCTTCCAGCACTATGGCGGGCTTGTTGTAGGCGAACGCTTCCTCTATGTTTATCCTTGGTAGCTTCTTGTCCGATATCTGCATCTTGAACTCGCTGATCCTGATAGCCTTGTCGAGGAACGCGAGCCCTGCTAGGCCTACTATGTAGTCTTCGTAGATCGTTCCACCTGTGGCCGCCCCCGTCATTATCGTCTGGTTTCCAGTGGCTGTAAACCACTGATGCCAGGAAGACATGCGGGTACCGGCTACGTCGTTGAAGAGTGCCGGTATAACCGTGGTTTCGCCGAACTCTCCTCTGTCGACGTCTACGTCAAGGCCTGGTCCGGGCGAAGACATGCTTATTCCCCGAGTAGATGCCTCGGATATCTTCCTTGTTCCAGCCCATCTCATTCCCCATTTACTCTGTGCCTTGGCTATCATGGTGTTCCTGAGGTTCTTCATCATGTTCGAATAGTATGGGAAGCTATCCTTCACCTTCTCATACTCGCAGATTACGTATCCTCCGCTCATTTAGATCGCCGCTCCTGGTGTCCCTAACACCTTGTCAATAATCCGGTAGTAAGCCGCCCCCAGCATCACTATCCTCTGGTAGGCGCAGTTTGTCGCGACGCTGTTCACTGTTACCGTTGGGTCGAAAGGTCCTGAGGGTATCGGTCCCTCAAAGTATCCGTAGAGATGAAAGGATTGTTCCTCCTTTAGGGGGAACCCCTCCTCGAAGATTATTGCAGGCTTGTTGTAGGAGTGGATCTCCTCTATGTTCAATCTCCCGAACTTGCGGTCACTCGTCTGCCACCTTATCTCGGTTATGTGCTGGTTCTTGTTGGGGAACGCTATTCCCATCCACGCTAGATTAAAGTCCTCGGGAAGTGTCTCGCCGCTCCTACATCCTTGGATAAGGGTCTGGTGCCCCGTCTGCGTGAATGCCTGTCTCCAGTAAGTAGGTGGAGTCTGGTATCCAGCTGAAGCCGCTCCTCCGAACTGTGCCCCGTTATAGGTGTTGGGGTTTGGATCGAAGAGTGCTGGGAGTATGCTCGTCCGTCCATATTGATCCGAGTTAGGTGCAAGACCACCGAATGTCTTAGGAACCCAAGTACTATTGCAAAGCGATATGATCTCCTCTTCTAAGTCGGCGAAGGCAAGCTGGTAGTCAGGGTATGCTTTAGAAATTGAATCCCATTCGCAGAAGATGTATCCTCCTTGTCCCATTGTATTATCTCCTTTTTCCAAGATTTTATAAATAGATCAATTAAAAAAGCAAATCCGTATCTATCTGTACGGATAGATACGAGTTGGTAAAAACCCGGCGCTTGGGTAGATATGAGCCGACAGAGGGTGTTCTAGCTATTAGTTCGATCTTCCAAGGAGGCAAGATCCAAGTTCCTAGTGAGGTACGCAGAAAACTTGGCTTAGAAGACGGGGATAAAATTGTCTGGGTTCACGAAGCCGGCAGGATTTACGTTGAGTCAGCTACGAGTTTCAACCGGTAACGACGTACCTTCCCTTCGTAACGAAGGGTGTCGGTCTTATTGTGGTGGTGGTGATTGGAGCAGGCGTGTATACCATCCCGGGCGATATAACGTTTCCAGCTGGAGTGTAAACTAGGGGAGGTGTAGCATAACCCATTGGAACTAGGCGCATCAACTGGTTCCAGAGGTTAGTTGACAGATAGCCTCCAACCATGGCTGCAGCGAGATCGTATGGAGCCTTCAGGTTAAGGGCACCTACGACGCCTCCTATGGTTCCGAGGATGTCTCCCCATAAGCTAAGGGGCTGACCCAGGAACCCCCCCGGTCTGAGAGTATCAGCATACCTCAAGGCGTAATCGGTTGCGTAGCCTAGCTGCTGAAGACCGTAAATAGTGCCGACGTCTTTGATGGACTTTACCATCTTTCTTTCGTTATTTGAATTGTTGTGCATTGAATATAAGCCTTTTTGATGAGGAACCTCGAAGAACTCTACGGCGAATTTCTCTGCCGCGCCCTCGTCCATATGCATTCCCTTCTCTCTCTGGACATGGTGCCAGAACTCATGGGCAAGGACATGCAGATTTACTCCGGTCTTGCAAACCATTATCTTGTTAGCAGAGTATAAACCAAAATTGGGCTCGTGGCATTCATCGTTTATGACAATCTGGGGAGGCTTTACACCGTACTTATCGGATAGCTTTATGATAAGCTTCTCCGCCATCTCCCTCTCCATGAAGATGAAATCGTCTGCCTCGGGCTCGTGAGCCGCCACCTCATGAGACTTATTTCTGAGATCGCCGAGAATCTTCGTTATCTCATCCATGATCTCAGAGGTGTCTCCACATGTCTCGCATTTTGACACATCATAGTCGGGGTTGAAGGCCTCGAAGCGGCGGCGTATCTTCCTTATCTCCCTTATGCCCTCGTCCCTCGTTATAGGGCTTGACTGTACGTATTTTCTGAAGTCGCGTATGGTGTCGCGGAGTTCTAGGAAGTTCCTACTTGTCTCTTCGTTTTCGGCTATGAGGGCGTGGCTTATCGCCTCGTCGCAGTGCCCTTCGGCGTCGGCGAGGTGCTTAACTATGCAGTTGAGATAGCCGGCAGTATCCTCTTTTGTGCTCTTGAAGTTTCTGAAGTGGCCCTCGCTGGCTATGAGGTTCTTGAAAATTTCGTCCTTATTGAAATTCAGGTAGTATCTCTCCTTCGAGTTTTCTTTGAAAATGTTATTCATCTTCTCAACACCGAAGACCCTGGTAACTTAACATTGGACTTCTCTGGATTATCTAGGGTTTCTCTATATTTATTTGTAGTTTGCCGAACAGTATGTCCCTCAGACCCTTTAGGCTTTCGTAGAACCAATCTTGGCCTCCAGGGGTGGTTATTATGATGTTCGCCATCGAGGGTTTTATCTTCTCCATGACCTCGAGGAGCACGGTCATCTTATCCCTTATCCAATCGTCTGGCATGTTTCCAAGGGGGCTGGCTACGGCGGTTATCACCCTTACCTCTGGTTGACTCATAAATTCTGTTAGGGCTTCACGGTTATCGTTTGCGATCCTGTCAAGCGATGCTTTCTCATTTATCAACACGCGTAGGCCTTCCTCTGGGCTCAGACCCCAAATATCGCAGAGTCCTTCCATATAGGGTGCGAAGATACTCTCGAGGAATATGCGGGCCTGTACCTGGGCCGCTACA
>Ga0307376_10000529_pt1 | contig 46630 bp, 56 predicted proteins | sample TR2MG_FD_202536 | JGI IMG/M metagenome (GOLD analysis project Ga0307376, IMG submission 202536) | Soil microbial communities from Risofladan, Vaasa, Finland - TR-2 | ecosystem: Environmental > Terrestrial > Soil > Coastal area > Acid sulfate soil | place: Finland: Risofladan, Vaasa | collected...
GCATCGGAAAAGTACGCCTCTTCCTTGGGCTCTTCCTGGTCCAGACCGTGGACGCTGCAACGATACTCGTAGAGATCCATAGACAGGCTTGCGCTTTCTTCGTCAGTCAGCGGCTGCCTTTCCAGCAGTTGACCGTTGCTCAGTAAACGCTGAGCTTCGGTGAAATGCTGTTGGAAGTAATGCTTCTGGTGCGCCTGTGAACGTCTGCGTTCATACCCGGCTAAGGACCCGTCATCAAGTGGAGCTTCCGTGTCCTGATCCGGAAACCGCTCATCCGGTCCGCCGGATGGCACTCCAGCACTTGCATGACTTCTATGAGCGTTATCTATGGTACTTGTTCCTCCTTTTTCGGAGGATCGTGCTCCCTTTTCGGCATCTGTAGAAGACTTATCAGCTAGTCCAAGTTCGCACCTGGCTGAATACTCTTCTATAAACACCTGGAGACGCACTGGTTGAAACTGGAAAAACCGAGTGCGGTCGAAGCTAAATCGGTGGTTTGGGTTGCTCGTAACGGTAACGGCACCCAGTTCCACCAGTTGATTGATTGCTTTCCGGACCGTTTTCACTTCAAACATTCCGTATAGCATATCCACAAGATCTTGTTCTTTGTGCCATTGCAGCAGACTTACGCTATGCGTGGGCTTCTCGCCGGCGGCTTGGGCAGCTTTATTCGCCTTACGGCTTTGCTCCACGTTATCGAGCTTCTGGTTGTGCCAAAATTCCAGTACACCCAGAAGCATCGCCGCACACTTGTTGCCCTGGCAGAACTCAAGCTGCCAGGGCCTGACTATCACGAACCGCTCACGCGGGTGACGGATGCAGGGGCTTTTCATGTAGTGACCTTTTGCTTGATAGGGTTAAGGTGAGCAAACTCGCCAAAGTACTTAAGGGCAGCTTTGTTGTATGCGAGGCCCGCCTCATCTTCGTCGGTGAAGTAGCCCAAAGAATATTGATGGCCTTTGTAGCGGATGTAAGCACGCCACTTGCAGTCTCGTTTATGCCAGCTAACGCCTTTATGTTGGCTATTGCCCTTATGTCGGCTACTACCTTCCTTATACTTTTCCCGATTATGGCAGTTTTCGCCATGCGTGCAAAGCCGCATATTTGCTTTGCGGTTATCCCACCCAGTGTGGTTCTTATGGTCACACTGCTGTTCGGGCTGCGCATGCATGATCTCGCGGTGCCTATAGATATGATACCGTGCACACCTATTATAGTCGCCTGGGTCTGTCTTCTTGCTGGTGCGTACAGCATAAAAACTTCGCGTCTTCGGATCCCGTTGGGCTTGCCACTTCCACTGCATTAGCCACTCATAATCATCGTCGTCGACCAGGGCCACTTGGCCCTTGGTTAAAGGGATCGTCTTGGACATGGGTTATCCTTCATGGTTATGCCAGCACCGGCGTCTGCCTAATCATTATCTGCAAGTTTGGCATGCAGTATATGGGCATTTTTGCGTTGTCGTCCGCCTGCAACATTAGGCTCGTCACCCAAGGCCATTCCGGCTGAAGCGCGGGCAGTTTCGAACTCTTGTCGCGAGCCCCAATAATAAGCCAGTCAAGCGGCAGGCGCGGCCCGAAGTTAATATTCTCGAGCAGCGGGGTGCAAGCGAGGAACAGTACCGACGGACGGGGCCGCAACTGTGCAAAGATTTCAAGCGCTTCCTTGGCCCTCTGCTGCGTATCGGCGGTAGCGCCAACCCAGCAGTTTTCGGGGAACTCAATTTTCAGGTAGCGTTTGACGTTCTTCGTCATGAAGATAAATGTCCACTGAGGATTATTTTTGACCGTCTCGATGACTGCGTCCACCCAGTCTTGGGCTACCCAGGCGCCGAACAGGTCGCCTGTCTCGCACACGAGCACGTTGTAGATGCCCGGCTCGTTTACCCTGGCCGCCGGAATCTTCATGATCCCCGGCGTTACCAACTGATCAGCGTGGAAGGTAGGTTCGAAACCATCTGGGTCAGATGCCACGATGTCGCGGGCGGAGCAATAATCACAACCGTGCTTGCAGCCCGTGACCGGATTCCAGCTCCACTTGGCATAATCAACGTCTTCGTACGGAACACCGAATACCAGGGGCTCGTCGGCTTTTTTACTGGCCGGCTTGCGGGCTTTCAGTTTGCGTTTGGCCTCAGGGATGGTCATATCCCCGGCTTCGATCCTCGCGAACAGGTCTGGGGCCTCTTCTTTGATCTTCTTGGCGTCTTGGATATAGCGCGGGTTGGCGCCGGTAATCTCTGCGGCCTCATCGCGGGCTTTTTTGCCCCCGATCGCTTCTGGAATTGTTTCCACAAGCGATTTCTGACCGTCAGCCCCTGCAGCCTTTTTACCCTTTTTGTCCTTTTTAGCCCCAGCAGCTTTACCCTTCCCTTTTTCCTCCTGCGCGCGAGCCGATTTTTTGTCCCCTCCACCTGCGCGCTGCCGCTCTTTGGCTTCGGCCTCGAGCAACGGCAGCATGTTCGTACCGGCCACCGCATTCTGGCTGGCAGTTAACTGCCGGCGCACAGAGTTCATGCTGTACACGTGCCTCACAATCGATTCGCCTTTCCACTCGACGAAGGTAGGCTCAACGTTCGCCAGCTGGCAAGCCAATAGGCGGTTCCGGCCGTCGATAATCTTCCCCTCGCACGTTTGGATAGGCAGTTGCAGCCCGTTTTTCTTGATGTCGTCGGAAAGCTTCTTTAGCTCAGTATCGCTAAGCCTCGGAAAGAGTTGTACTGCAGGGTGGAGTTCCATTGATTTGTCCTTGGTTAGGGTTACTCTTAGCACAGTTGAGAACGAGAAGAAGGACCGGTAAACGCGGCGCAACTTCCCCTTGGCTGCCGCACCGTAGCGCAGACACAGCCCATTTGAGGGGCAGGGGCGGCCCCCCGAGTACCTGCCGGTTTTACCCGGGCTTACGGGCACTCCTAGTATTTACCGGCCCTCCTTTTCGTTCTCCAGACAGCGCATGGTTACGGCACTACTGTAACTCAACACAAAAACGTTGCAAGTTATTCGACAGCTAAGCCGGGTGGGGGGCTTTACGCCCCCCGTGTACTCAGCCTAAATGTATCGGCTAGTTCAGAAAATAAACGCACAGCGTCCCGTGGGCGCCGTTGAAGTTGGCAGTTTATATTTCTGATTCCCGGCCGTTACAATATCACGCTCTTCGAAATACAGGCAGTTCCCGGCAACTGACACGTCAGACCTCCTTAGCCCATTGTTCTTGCGGTTCAACCCAGAGGGGGATTTGCCGCAGCCAGCCGATAGACTGGTAGCGCAGGTTCAGCTCCGCCCGGGTAATCCAGCCGGCCGCGCGCCCATCTACCAGCAGGTGCACGCCCATGATGCCGGGCATCTTCAACGCGCCGAAACGCCGCGCTTGTGGCCGCACCTCCCAGTCCCTGTTGGGGGCGTAAGCGTCGATAGCCAGCCGCATCGGGACGGGGTACTGGCCGGCCAGGGCGCAGCGTTGCAGCAGCATTTTGCCGGCGTAGTCCTCGTCGGCGGGCTCCCAGTCAACGCGGCTCTGCCCAGGCTGAAACATGACGAAGGCGCGGGGCAGGTGCAACTTGCCACCGCCATCTGGCGGCGTCATTGCCGCCATTGCCACCTCTTTCGCCAGGGAGTCGCACAGCGAACCGCTGTGGTAGGCTTCAAGGTTGCGGGGCCTGTCCATGCGGAATTTCTGGCACAGCTCAACGTCTTTCCTGGAGCCGAGCTTGCTGTCTCCTTTGGACTTATCGTAGCAGGGCTGGCAATAGAAGCTCCAGCGCGCCTGTTGTACCTTGCGCTCGGACGCCCGCCTGATGGCGCCGCAGCGAAGACACTTGTACGTAGCTTGCCGATCGGGCACGAGGGCGCCCATCCGCAGCGTGGCTGCCTTCAAGTCCACGTCGAACGGCAGCAGGCAGACGCTGCCGACGCGTATCTCCTCGCTCTTCACGGCCTCCTTGACTCTGGCCAAAGCCTCCTCGCTGTTGCCGAATGTCCAGCCTTCCGAGCCGGCGGTAGGGCCGACGGCGAAGGGTATGCTCAACCATTGGTTGTAGCCGCCCCGCTGTGACCGGAAGATCCGACTCTGGTTAGTAACGTCCAGAGAGATGTCTCCGGGCTGCAAGCCAGGCAGATCAAGGGCTATCAGGTTGCAGGCTTCAACCAGCTTGATTCCGGCTTTGCCCAGTTTCTGCTCGATCATTGCGCCAATGCTTTCTCCTGCACCTTGTGCTGCCATGATGTGGTCCCTCCATTCAGTGAGTTGTGGTTTACGAGCGACAGATGAATGGCCGGCACAGAGTTTATGAGGCTCTGCACCGGCCGGCCGGAAACAGACGTTACCGCCTGCGTTAAGTTCTAGCTCAAACTTGCGGCTTCAGCGGTTCGGGTGCCTTGGGGGGCATGGGATACTCCCCACGGCGCACTTTGCCGAGCTCATCCGCCAGAGTCAGGTCCAGCAAGCCTTTGTTCCAGCGCTGGCGAATAACCTCTAGGCCGGCGCTACGCAAGTAGAGCTGAAGATGCCACGAGTGGCAATTAGGATCTTTCTCTTTATTCTGCTCGAATACCCAGCGGTAATGCGTTTCCGGCTCAAGCGGGCGCTCCGGTGGGTGGGGCTCCAGGATGTTCCAGACATGGTACTCCTCGTTCCAGGACATCCAGCCCCAGAGCCGCATAACCCTGCCCAGCGTGGTGGCCGAGACGTTCCTGTGTTCATAGTGCTCCCCGTAGCCCAGGGGCAGCATCAGTTCGTAACACAGGTCAGACCGGATGTACCAGCCCTGGTCTGGCCGCAAAGCCCGGTGGCCGTCACGCTTCAGACCGCTGCAGATCACCTGTGCTCGAACAACCTGCTGCTGGTCGGAGCGCCGATTTGATTCAGCAACCAGTTTGGCTGCCACCGCCTTTTGGGCAAGATCGTCGATCACCTGGTCTTTCTGAACAAGCTCCTCGCTTCTGCCGAGCAGGGCAAGCTTCGTTTCGACAAGGCTCGCCTGCTGGGCGCCGAACTGCACTTTCAGGCCGGCGATTTCTCGCGTTATGCGTTCTTCCAAGCTCCGGAGCGCCTGTTCATTCACGCTGTAGCTGCCAGTTTGCTGAACGGACATCAGCACCTCGTGATACATCCAGCGCTGAAACATTTCCGGCTTTGGGCCCCGGCAAGTTCCGACGATCCTGAGCGCACCAGGTTGCGTTACAAACAGCAATTTCTGTGGACCGCCAAGGGTCATAATTTTTATAGACCCTTTCTCGTCGTCCTTAAGCCGCTTTAGCACATTAGACGCGTTATCCACATCCAAGGCTTCACAAACGTCTTTGGCTATGAACTTTATGTTACCCGGGTCAGTATCAATGACGCGGATTAGTGCCCCGCCGAAGTTATAGGGCTTGGTTTCCACCGGGTGTTCGAACGGGTCGACGTCCGGGTTGTCGTAGTCCGGGTCAACGTTCAGCTCGGCCAGCTCGCCAAGGAACTTGGCGCGCGATTCAGCAGGGATCAGGTGGACAAGGTTGTCTGGTACTTCAAATAGCATTGGGTTTATCCTCAGTTAGTTTTGCCAGTTGCAGGGTCACTTCGCCCAGAAACAGTCTGAACGTGTCTTTTTTAGGAGGCAGTTGCTCCAGCGCCGCGCCATACGCGTCGGCGACAGTTTTGCCCAGCCGGGCCTGGGAGACGGTAAAGACGGTCTGCAAGGCAGTCGCCGCCGCGTGATCGCTTGATTGCTTCCGCTTATTCAGCAGATCAAGCGTCTCGTCGAGTGTGTAGCCGCTCGTATGCGATTTCTTCCACTCGGGACAGAATCGGCGCGGGGGACGCCCGATCAATCGCGTCCCCGACTCGCGCAGCGCGTCGCCGATTTTGTTATGGCCGCCGCCCTCCAAGGGCTTGCCGCGCAGCCAGCTCACCAAGGCGCCGACTTCGTGAATGTCCAGGTAGACCCGGTCGTCGATCACGGTCGCGTGTAGCTCCACCTCCTGGAACCGCACAATACCTATAAGCCGGCCCTTCGGCAGCTTGTAGCGTTTACGCTTTACCTTGGGCATTATAGGATTCTCCCCGACGGCCTATATGCCAGCTCGGCGCCTTGCGCCGGAAATCTCGGCGGAGGGTCGGGCCGAACTTCAGTAATCCTGCTGAGGGCTTCAGGCGGATTACTGCTTGCGAGGATGAACCCCGTAAGCACGCCGTCAGTGAACACCGGCGCGAACGCGGGGATGCCCGCTTTCATCAGAATGCTGTTGAGGATAGCCATGGCCGTAATCGCTGTGCCGTTGCCCGGGAGCCGATAAACTCCGACATGCGGGTTGGCAGCCAAGGCCTTATTGCACTCGACGAACGACAGTAAGGCGGACTGGGCCACTTTCTGGTCCGTCTCCACAAGCGTAGCCAGTACGCCTGTAGCAGCATCGTAGAATTTATTGTGAGCGGACTGCTCACCAGCCTGTCGGGCTTGACTCACCCGCACCGCGAGCTGCTCCCGCCACGCAGCGGTTTGCGGAGTACACTCGAGCGGGGGGACCGGGCTAAGATCGCGCCACTCGCTGTCGCCGAATAGCCTATCCGACTTACCGTCCGACTCGGCGACCAACTTGCTATCCGACTCGACGTGATCGCTTGACGGCTTTCGCTTATTCAGCAGAGCAAACGTCTCGTCGTTAGTCGCTCTGAGTTTTGACAGACAGGCGTCTTCCGGTTCGTCCGCCTTCGGCACAGTTTTGTTCGACTCGTCAGAAGCGCTCGCCTCTTGAGCTCCCGGAGTCGGTTCCGCGTTTCTGTCCGACTCGTCCGTCTCGGTAGGAGATTCCGTTCTTTTCTCGTCGAGTCGGCAGAATGCCTCAGCGACGTAGTCCGAATCGTGCGCTGCGTGTGCCAGCCCAAGTTTGCAGAGTCGGTCGCCTTGCGGGTCGACTTTCAGCGCGCTCTGTGGCGATCCGGCAGTGTCGTAATCGACTAGGGCCACCTCTACCCGCTGGGCCGTCTCGCAACGAATACCCTGGATCAGCCCCTCCTCGATTATCAGCGCCAGCCTGACCGGCGGCACGCGAGTCTGATTCCTGTTCGCCACCAGTTCCAGCAACAAGTCGACCGTTGCCGCTCTTTTATGGCCGAGCTTATCACGGTAACGGTGCAAGCCCGCTTCCGATATCCAGACGCTTGAAACCTCACCCAATACAGTGAACAGGGCGGCCTCTTCGCTCAAGACGTGTACTGTCAGGGAACTCGTGCGCGTCTTGGGGCCAAATGCGAGCGCAACCAGCAGTCGGCCGGCGTTAAACCACCACTGCCCCCGGTCGAACAGGGCGGTAACTGGTTTGTCGGATACTTGGAACACGTTGTAATTTACTGTCTCGATTTTCTTCAGAATCACGGTAGTTCTCCTTTTGAAATTAAAAGCCCGGCCGGCCTTGGTAGGTTCGTCTTGCCTGGACAGAACGTTCCTCAGTCTTCCGGGCTGATCTTCAGTAGTTCTTTCGAAATATCCGCCTGGCTCTACCCAGAAGCGGATCCTGCTTCACGTCGTAAGTCAGATAGTTTTCGTCATCCCCCCGTAACCCCAACTTCTGCTGCATAATCGCTACTTTGCCCAGCATTACTGGGGCAACACTTTTCAAAGCCGTTGATCCATCGAGAGCTCCAAAATATACCAGCCACGGGCTTAAGCTCCTCTCGAAATGCGCCAGGAATAGTGCGGCCTTAACTTTGCTGCCAAAAGCGAACATCCGCAGTTGTGGCCCGCCTCCGTACACTTGCACGAGATAAATGTTCTTGTCGTACATTGCGCCTCTTCTAGCTAAAAGAGAGGGCAGACCCACTGCGTAAAGCAATGGGTCTGCCCGCCCCGCAAGTTTATGCGGGGGCCGGTTTTGGGTCCAGGACAGAGCCCGGAGTGCCGCCGCCTTCAGACGGGGGCTGCACGATCCTCAAGGCGGGTTGTGCGGCGTCCGCAACGCCAGCACCCTCCGTAATCTTGACGCCAGACGCAGCGTCATCCTGAAGCACTTTGACGAGCTTCTCCACGACCGCAGTCCGGCCGCCGTCATAACGGATATCGGCTGCCACCGCCGCCGAAAGAGCAGCCTTCTCAATTGCCGCTCCGCCGTTAACAAGGACCTTGGCCTTGCCCTTGGCATCCTCGTATCGCGCCTCGCACATGGTTCGGTGTTGCTCGTACTTCTTGACCGTTTTCGGCATGTCGCAGATGTCGCAGACTTTGATGCCGCTGCCTGCCGTGATCTTTGCTTTGGCAGCCTTGCTACTTGTGCCGTTCTCTGCGGTGTCCTTCTTGGCGGCCGCGGCCATCTTGGCAGCGATAGCCTTCAGTTTCTCCGTATCGGCAGATGCCAGATCCGCCGCGACGGGAGCCCTGTCGAGGTTCTCCACGGGGAGTTCCCCGCTGAGTTCTGCGGCCTGCCACGCTCGCACCTCATCGCAAAGGCTTTTGCATTTGGTTTCGACCAGCTGGCCTGCCTGCGCAAGCTTGTTGGCGGCCCAGCTGACGCCGTTGGCGGTACTTCCGAGGGCGCCTGATGCCAGGTCGAGACTTCCCTCGACGACCCGAAGGCCACCTTCGAGTCCTTTAATGGGTACCAGCAGGACGAGAGCCGACAGGTTGATTGCCACGCGGGCGACGTACCCAGTGGCCTGCGTTTGTTGGTTTGAGTTCATCTTGTTGACCTCCTGTAGGTTGTGGGTTAAAAGATAACATGCACACCATTCTCTACAGAGTTATAACGTGTTGATGGGCATAATTAAGTGCCCCATTTAGAGAATATCTTGCATCCCACCGTACTGCTGTCCGGGCTTCAGATCCGGTATTCCAAGTCGTTCTTTGAGTTGTGTTGGAGCAAAGCGAGTTCCATGCGGGAGAGTCCGTGGATCAACCATGGCCTTGGGGAAACCCTCCAGGCATAGAGCAACCGCCTCTTCCAAACTAATAACCGGGTAGACCCCGCCAAGCTTACTTTTTACTGAAGAGTCAAGCAGTTCAACACCCGCCTTGTCGAAGACCGGTTTCAACTTACGAATGTCATATTTCTGGCTCGTGTAAAGCGCCCGGTTCAGCTCCCGCTCGTGCTCGGCCAGACCATCATCGTGTGCATATACTTTGTCTTCGAATTCTAGGTCCGAACCGCCCAGGATGATTCGCTTAACCCCAAGAAAGCCCAACAGCGCAATACTGGCCAGCAAAGTGTTTTGGTACCACGGCGTCTGCATACGCTCAGCCAGAAGCTCGCCAATAGGCACGTCAGCTTCGTTCGCATAGAAGTAGATGTTGGGGGCGCCTCGAAAAGGTTTGTCGCCTATGATCGTCTCTGCATGTCCTACAGGCGAAAATTTCATGATGCCGGGGTCGTACACTATCTGCGGCTCGAAACAGCTGGGGTGGTCGGCGCTGAACCAGAGCACCGGCCGGAAGTGCCTGGCGGCATTGTTCATCGCCGCCGACAATACGCCGCGCTGCTCCAGCAACCGCAAGGGCTGCTCGCTGATCGTCGGAGCGCCCCCCATAAGGATAGCCGTCTGCCCTTTGAAGATATCGGCCAGATTGCTCATCCTTTGCTGGCCCGTAGGCGTGTAAGTAATCAGGATCATAGCCCGAGTTCCGCTTTCTGCTTCGGAGCAACCCGAAAGGTAATTTCCTTGTTACCAACGCCGCGCACCATGAACAAGATACCACGCAGCTCGAAAACTTCTCCCTTGACGAAAACAGGGCCTTGGTTCTCGGGAGCGATGCCTGCATCTATCCCAGCCTGCTTTAGAACCTCCGCCTCTGAGGCACGCGCGTCCGGGCTAACAGTACTGTTAGGGCTGCCATTCGTTCTGTGGGTAAACGGTTCCAACTTCCCACGGGCTGCGCCCAGGTCGACAGGGACGAACTCTTTTTTTTGCTTGTCGTACATGGTGTATTCCTTACGGTATGATTGGTGGTTCGGTCTCGACCGGCGTGGGCGGCAGGGTCTGGCGGATTACCTCAGCAATTTGCTCCAAAGTATCCGCCCCATCCCATTCCTTGTCCGGGTTGAGTAAGGGCTCGCCTTCGTCGTCAGTGTCCATGAACAAGATATCGCGAATACGCTGGACTGCGTTGTCAGAGTCAAATATCTCCCGGGCAGCAAAGCATTTTGCAACATAGTCCGGGTTCACCAGAACTTCAAACGGGCAGCAAAAGCACTTCTGCCCGTCAGGGTCCTCTCTGAGCTCTATCAGAGGCACTCTATCGGTGTCGTAGTCCATAACTAGAGCCTCTGTCAACTCAGAGGTCGAGACTATCACGCTGGCAACATTACCCCCTTCAACACCAATCACCAAACGCTTAGCGGTCAGCGGCGTCTTGCCGTCGGCCTCGTAGAACTGGGAGTTCTGGTGCTCCTCGTCGCCAACCTCGTCAACCAGGAAGTGGCTGATCTCGTCGGCATATTTTGGTGGGAGGCCTCCTCTGGCAGTCATCGAGTCCGGATTCCAACGCTCTTTAGCCACTTTAATAGCCTCGGCCGGGCTGCCCGCTTCGATGTGGCCCATCTCAATTCTGACCACTGGAAACAGGTGGACATCATACTTCATAGGGTGTTCCTCATTGCGGGTTAATTGGTTAAGGCGTGGTGTTGGCAGCTTTCACCACCAACACCGCCGCACAATTACCAGCTAAAGCATTACTGCTTTGTTTGGTACGCTTACGGGCAAGGTGAGCCAGGAGCACGGCCCTCACCCTCCACGGTGCCGTTACGAGAGGTACCCTCCTGGCTGAGGTAGCCGTTGCTGCCTCTGACGGGCACCGAGCCGTCTTCGCTGTAGGCGTATTTGAACCGACTGTTGGCGAAGACTGCCAGGGTAATTTCCTTCATGTCCCCATAGGCTTTCTTCCTTTCTTCGCAAACCGCCTCTTTGATAGCGACGGCCCACTGCTTTTCAGCGAGATCCGCCTCCACCGCGTCTATGTTGTCCTCTCGACGCTTGACAGCCTCTTCTCGATGGATGATTTTGTTGGCCAGGGCAATCCGCTCGTCCAGGCCTTCGAGCTGTTTGGCTTGGTCTTTGCACTTCTTCTCCAGCGCGTCGAGCTGGTCCAGCCGCTCGCGCAAGAGCTTACCGACTTTCTCGGGCAGGTGCTCGCGCACTGCCTTGTCGATTTGGGACATCATAGCTTCAGAGTCTTCTGGCATTGGTGTGCTCCATGTTGAGTTGAATTTAGGATCTGGTACGGAAAAAGATGCTCTTTCCAGAGAAGCATTGGCGGCAACTAAAGCAAGCCAGCTCGAGGGCCTTCTTACCTTCGTCGACCGGGCACGCCACTAGCCTGGTGCCGTCCGGCAACTTCCTGTTATTTTTTGCCATCAGTGCTATGTGAATGTTTCCAGCGTCTTTGTGTTTTTGGTATACTTTCCAACCTTCATCGAAGTTGCAAGAATCAAGCGACAGATACCAAGCCAGGTTTTTCAAACCGGCTAAGATCGGCACGCTAAAGAATGATCGGGTGTAGCCCCAGAATTGGATAAACGGGCAGGCCTCGATTGCCTCTCGCAACGCACAGGCGTACTCTTCATCAGGAATGTCTCCGGACCAGTGCAGCCGGTAACGCAAGTCAGTCGTGCGCTTCTTCCTTTTTTCAAGACTGTAGAAGCGTAAGAACTCCTGCAGGAACAGAGCCAGCCGCTGATCATAAGTGGTGTCCAACAGCAGTCTTGTATTGTGGGCAAGAACACGGCAAACTGCCGGCCGAAGCGCTAGAATACGTTCCACGTAGCACACCGGCGTTACCCGGCCGCTTAGAGACTCCCGGCAGCCGCCCGGCCCGAATGTTGCTCCAGGGCAGGTACCGCCACATCTGGGATCACCGGGCAAAAGCCCGAAGGTGTTCTTCTGACCCCGGTAGGCCTGGGTCTTGCGGTCGTCGGTTGGCTTGATCATACTTCCACCGCCCGCCGGCGGCGCCGGCGTTCAGGAAGGCAAACGACTACTTGCACGGAGCTTTTGTCGTAGATTCCGACCAAGTCGTAGATAACTTTTTCGCTGAGCCCTTCGGGCACTTCGATAGCCAGGTCAAACTTATTCAAATGACGTGGCACATGCTGGGTCTCAAGTGGCAAATGATGTTTAGGGGTGGACCGCGCCAGCTTCCAACTGCGCAGACGGTACCAAAGGCTGCGTAGCCAGCCGAGCCGTTTAACGTGAACCAACTGCGGCGCCTGTCGCTTACGCATGGGGTCGTCTCCGTCGGAGATTATCAATTGGTAAAGCACCATATTACAACAACCTCCTAACCAGGTTGTTAAATTTATACAGATGAAGGTTCAGGTCCCGGGATACAGCTACCGTTCGTGAACGGTCAACAGCCTCTTCCAGGAACCGCCGGTCTCCAATCAACTGTTTAAGTATCGCGCTTAACTGTTCTGCAGATTTTGGCTTTTGAATTACTGGACGCTGCAAGCTGCCAACCTCCGTATCGATTCTGAAGCAGTTCATTGATACCAGGAACTGCAGTCGGCGGTAGGCGTTGATGACAGCCGTAACAACGTGAGGGCAGATAAATACACTTCTGGTTTTTCTGGCTTCTTCTATTGCTCGATCAAACTCTTTGCTTACATTTTGAAACCCCGGCACGATGAAAATGAACTCCGGGCTTAACCGGAGCAAACTGGCGGCAGCCAACTCGAAATCAAAAGTTTTCGGGTCGCCGGCCAGCATGGCAACAAACGGCCGGTCTTCGGCAGGCTGCGACCTTTTGAACAGGTCTTTGATTGTTCCCAGGTGGACGTACGGAGGGAAAAAGTCCGCGCCAGGAGCCAGTCCGCGAGTCGTTTCCAGTGTGGCTATACGAAAAACGGAGGCGTCGTGCGCATAATGCGCATAGTAGATAGTTGCACTCACGTCAGCACATACCCGCGGCGATTCGAGGTCCGCCGCACCAACGTCGTACATGATAATAACGTTGGCGCGGCAAGCCTCTAAGTCATTACGAGTGATGACCGGCGCCTGCGTGTAGCGAACGTCCAGGCCGCGCTTAGCCAGGTATTGATCCTGGTAGTCGCTGGCCTGGGCGATCGGTGTGTTGGTCAATACCAGATGGTGATACTGCTGCAACGTGTGCCGCAGATCACAAATGAATGCCAGTGGCGCTCCGGGCTTAAACCTGGGGAGCAGGTGCAGCAGCCGGGCTCGCACCGGCAATGTCGAGGTCTGCGCAAAGAGCGTGGAGGGCGTCGGCTGCTTTTTCGAAGACTGGGTCATTTTCGTCAACCTTTACTTGGGCTGAGACAGCAAAGCCCTTGTCCGTTGCCGGGTCGAATTCGGTACCCATTTTGGACGCCTGGCCTGAGTCGCGGGCAGCTTTCTTTTTCCGATTAAGCTCGTCCTCGAGCGACAAGAGCTCAGGTGGGTAATCGTAGGCGGCTCGCTTGGTGTAAGCCTTCAGCATGGCGCCGTGAAAAAGCACCTCTTTCTGGCCAATGGCACCAGCCATCAGGTCGGTGAACTCGGAGTTCGCCTCTTCCAGATGACTCTTGGCAAGCAGGCCAAAAACGTTTTCGAGCCGCTTCACCGATACCAGCAAGCGCAGAGCGTTGCCGTCCAGATGGGTATCGCCGGAGAGCCCTGCGAGTACCGTGCACATATCGTGAACAAGCAGGGACGCAGACGTTGTTGGTTGGTTGTCGGGGGTGATCTTTGCCATTGTGGATTCCTTCGTTTTCGGGTTCAGGTTTTACATATACTTTGAGGCCGGACGGTCATCCCACAGCGTAATCAGCTCCGTTTCGTCGGAGAAGTTTTGCAGCGCAGCTTGGTCCTCGCTGACGAAAGCCCGGAAAATTCCGTCCAGCTGCAGCTTGTCCGCAGCGACCAGAACATCGATCAACATGTCCTCCAGATACTTGGCAGGCAACCCCGGGTATGTCTTCTGCAGAATCACCAGAAGCTCATCCGGATCGTCAACCAACTCTTTGACAATTGCCAGGGAACTGGTTCCGCCAGTTTTGATCCCCAGAAAGTGACTGTTGTGCATGCCCATGGGGAAGGCCGGGATAACCGGCTCAAGGTTGTCAGCCTTATTTTCAGGTGGCTGGCCTCGAGGAGAGAAATATGCCAATAAACCGTTCATCGTGGTGGGCGCAGACCTTTTAATGGCATTCTGAAGCCGGCGTCGCCAGGCTTAATCAGCTTAACATCGTCCTGGGTTTCAATCTTGCGTCCCTCTCTTTTTACTTCCGCCGTCAGCGTCTCCACGTGCCCGTGGATTGAACTGATTAACTGAGACATTTCGGCGTCAGTAAATTCGCTATCCGGCACGAAGAGTTTCGTTGTGCCGCCAGTGATGGAGTTTTCGCCTTCTTCAACCAGGTAAGTCAACGATACCGCGCGCAATCTGGAGGCCCGTGACAGCTCGAGCAAAGCCTTAGCCATATGGGCATCCAGCGCTTCTTTGCTGAGACATTGGTCCTCCAGCTGCTTGATGGCCTCTTCGGGTTTACCCTCAGCCAGTACCCGCTGAATTGCCTGGCCATCCGGCATCCGGAAGTACCTGACCACTCTGATAGTCTGTGTTCCAAAGGCGTCGCCATACGCAATCAAGCTGGTACGAAGGTCCTTCATTACCTGCACGATTCGCGCAGGCAATTCAAGCATGATCTGTTTGCCGGTTTTCGTATCCAGGCACTCAACGTAAATCCGGTTCAGGTTAAGTGCAGGCCCTTTGGCGGCTTCCGCTTTGGCCTCCGCTTCAGCTTTCGCCTGGGCCTTCTTTTCTTTTTTGCTTGCCATCAGCAGGGCTCCTTTTTGATTTTGGGGGACGTGCAGTTCAGGACAGAAACCACCAGGGCGTACCTGACAGGTTTCGGCAACAAGGGCCGACGGATAATCTGCCCGCGCAGCGTATGTTTGACCGGGCAGGAGGAGGCAGCCAGCAGTCGCGCAATCATGCGAGCTACCTCGCTCATAAAATCCTTTTCCCAAAGATCACCCACGGGGTCGTTGAAGAACAGGATAGAGTCCATCTGCTCGTAGGCCGACAGCCCCGTTTGGTTATCTTCCGGCGGTTCCTCGATGCACAAGTCATCCAGCCGTGGCTCAAGTACCCGCGCGGCCTTGACGACCATGTCAGCAATCACGTCGTAGCTCATGGACGTCACGCTGTGCGTTGCCAGGATGTAAATCGACCTGGTTCTGCCGGCAGCAAGCATCTCCTCTTGGCTAAGTGCCTCCAGGGGGGCTTCTTTCACAAAGTCGCCTATCGGCGGTCTTTCAGGAATTGTTTTGACGGGGTCACTCATTATGCTCCTCCATTCGTATTATTGGGGTTGAACAGGCAGCAGGGGACCTGCTGCCGGCGGTACTTCTGTAAGCAACGGCAAGACCAACTCGGAATTACCGGGTATTGGCGGGGGCATCTGCAGCCTGGCCGGGTCAAGCTGGCCCGGGGATACAGCACCACCTGCGAGCTCGCAACTGATCCAGCGCTCACGGACAAGCTGAACTTCTTGCTCGTCGAGAATTACCTCGACACCAAACAGCCCCAGCAGTGACATCAGCTGGGCCAAGTGGTACAGCGCCTGTTTTTTACTGAGCAAAACCCAATCCGGAACTTCGTTTTCAAGCTGCGGAATGGTTTGCGCGCGCGGCGAAAGCAGCAACAAGCTGCCGTAAGCCGTCTGGCCCAGCTCGATTTTGCCTACGCCATAAAGCACCAGAACGTCGATGATGCTGCGCAAGACGGTACTGCCGGCCCGGAGCATCTGGGGCGGGAGAAGCGACCCGGTGCGCTCCGAGTTCATGGCGTAACTGCAGTTGGTTTTCATGCTTTCTTCTTTCTGGCTAGTGGTTTAGGGGTTTCCCCCATAGCGGTTAATACTTGCCGCGTGCTCATTATTTTCTTCACCACGTCTTCTTCGTATTTCAGCAGGGTTTGGGGTATCCCGTGCTGTTCATTGTAGATTGCCCGGGCCAGGTACGCCAGCGTACAGGCGTCAGCGAGATTGTTGCTGTTTACGTCCACACCCCATTTCTTGAAGACGCCTTTCAGTATCAGCTCTTTCGGGCCGGAGCCCTTGCCAAGCACAAATTTCTTCAACTGAGTCGGCGCCACGACCAGTAACGGGTGGCCGCTTTTAAGCAGCTTGTACCTGACCATCGTCCCCAACTCGCACAGCTGGATGATTGCGCGCGGGTTGCGGCCGGTAAAGTAGTCCTCTACCACAATAAAGTCTGGCTTGAACTTGTTTACGTAGTCGACGACCTCGTTGGCAATATACTCTACGCGCACCAGGCTGTGAGCAAAGTCGGCTGGCTTGGTGGCAATCTCGCGCCAGCGCATTATAGCGCCTCTCAACACGAATATGCCCGTCCCCGTCAGACTCAAGTCGAGCCCGAGAAAGGTCTTGGATGCTGCTGCTTTCTTAGCCACTGTGGGCTCCTTATGTTTGATTGTCAGTGTCTATGGAAATCGGCTTTCCACAATGCGGACACTTCGTCGGTTTCTTACGCTTTTCAAGTTGTTCGGTAAAAGCACTCGCAAGTATTGCTGTAGGCAAGCCGACCATACCAATTGCAATTACGGCGACAACACTGGCAACTACTTTACCGCCCGCCGTTACCGGATATACGTCGCCGTAACCGATAGTCGTAAGCGTAACTACTGACCACCAGAGGGTTGCAGGAATGCTACTAAAAGCTTCGGGCTGGGCTTGATGCTCAAAATGGAACATAACACACGCGGCAACAAATATCATAAAGCCCATCACGACAACGGATGTGATCAGTTCCTCCTTTTTGTCTCGCAGCACACCGAGTATTAACTTCAAAGAGCTGCTGTACTTACCTACTTTCAGCAAGCGCAGGGTGCGCAGTACGCGGAAGATACGAATAAACCGCAGATCCACGCCAAGAAAGGGAAGAAAGAACGGGAGAACAGCAAGGAGATCAATAAGTGCAAACGGGCTTGTTGCCCATTTTAACCGACCACGTATAGCCCCCTGGTATGTCGGGCTGACAGTGCAAGACCATAACCTAAGCAGGTATTCAACGCTAAAGATACTAACAGACACGACTTCAAGCCAGTATAGCTCGACAGCAAACTTCTTGCCGATTCCCTCTACCGACTCGAGAACAATCGCCAAAACATTTACCAGAATCAGGGTGAGGATGACTCGGTCAAATGCTTTGCTGACCCAGTCCCCCGCTTTGGCCACTGAAGCAATTTCCCAAGCGCGGGTTTTTAACATTCTGTCTCCGTTTCTTTTATTTGGTGGGGCTAAACCGTCCAGTCAAAAACTATCAGTTCTGACAGTTTTTGTTCCCGTGTCTCAAAATTGAGCTGAAACAAGTGGCAATACCTCGTCAGAATTGATAGTTTTTGATTTCTGATTTCTGATTGGTTATCGGGCGAGCCAACTGGCCGTAGCGCCCAGGATAATGATCGCAATGGTAGCCCAGATTAGCAGCTCCGGGAGCGTAACAGTCCACTTCTTCATTTAGCCCTCGACTCTTTCTTGTGTCCGTAACGAAACTTCGGCCATCTTTGTGCTCCTTCGGATTCGTTTTGATTAGTTTTCCTGGGGGTTCTGGGAACGCATGATTCTACTTGCTGGATCAGGGACGGGCCCGAAGTTAAACATCGAAGCCGGGTGTTTCTGCTGAGCGTGTGCGCCCAGTTGACTCAGCAAATCGCCCCAGCTGTTCCCATTAAAGCGCTTATTGCAGATACGGCAATTGATGTAGCCTTGTTTGGCGTGCTTACGGAGCTCGTCGATAATTTCTTGCACCGTGTCTTGATCGCCCATTGTGCGCAGAAGGCGCTCGAATTTTTGCTCCTGCTTGCTCATTCTTTACCTCCTCTGAAAGGGGCGCGAGTTTTTTTCTATCAGTTCTGACAGTTTTTGCTCTAGTGTCTCGAAATTGAACTGAAATGGGCAGCCAAGCCCGATCAGAATTGATAGTTTTTGATTTCTGCTTTTCTGCTTTCTGATTGGTTATCGGGCGAGCCAACTGGCCGTAGCCCCCAGAATAATGATCGCAACGGCCACCCAGATCAGCAGCTCTGGGAGCGTGACGGCCCACCTTTTCATTTCGCCCTCGTGTTCGTTAAAATTAAAATGCAGCGGGCGGGGATTTCCACCCCGCATGGATACTTTACTGCGCCTATTCATACGGTTCTCTTTTACGGACTTCCCGGTTAAACTCCGGGGTGAGCAAACCGCGGGAACGCAACCTCGGGCTCATCCGACGCCCTAGCGTCTACATTTTCCGCCACCGCCGCAAACTTGTTTTGTCAACGCCATTGTTGTCGCTTCTTGGCCGCCCGCCGTTCGCGCAGAACCGGCACGTACAACCGCCGGCGCGTCGCACGATGGCGTCGCCAAGCTTTACCATAATGGGCGAGTTTGGCGCTATCAACTAGCTTTAGTGCTTTCTTTAACTGTTTCTCATACTCGAGTATCTTTTCCTTGTTGTACTTAGCCGCGCGCGCCCAGCTCGTGGGCGCCAGTTGCAGTCCATGCTGAACCTGCGTGTTGAACAGAAGGCAGCAAGGGCACGGCAGCGGTCGCGTCACGCCGATCAACGCCCGTAGCTGATCCTCCCACTCGTCGAGCGGCTTGTAATCCGCATCGAGTTGGAAGCGGCTCCTGGCGGCTTCTATATAGGCCGGCAGCGACTGCGGGACGAACAGATCGTCGCAACTGGCCGTAAACGCGCCGCGCACGAACTGCTGCCGCCAGCCGAGCTGCTCGGGCCAGTACAGCCCCTGACCAAAGAGCCAGGGCGCCAGCGCCCAGCCGACAACGAACAGCCGCCTGGGCTGATATGCCAGGTGGTCGTACGGCGACTCCGCTCCTGGTAGCAGCATCTCCAATGGATCCTGTCCGACTTCGACGGCAACGCTGACGTAAGCAAACGTTTGGTCAATCACGGTATCGATACTGTAGTCTTCCTGCAGTAGCGGCTTATGATTGGTGAAGCCGATTCGTTGCGTTGGCCTGACGGCGATCCCGTATGGTAGCACCTTATCCGGCGGCGCGAACGGGTTCAACGGCAGGTCGTACGACTTGGCTACCAGCAATTCGGCTGCGGCTTGCAGGAAGGCCCGGGACGAAAACGTGTACGACTTCCAGAAACCAAGTCCAGGCAAGTCCTGGTCAGTCCGTAAGTGAGCAAGCGCGTGCGCCGCGGTCAAAAGACCCGGGCACTTGATCATGTCCATGACCATTTCGCAATCGTCCAGTTGATTGCGCATATAGCCTTCGTAGACGTGCTGGGACCACCAGGTGTTGCTGGCCTCCGCAGGGAGCTGCCCGGCTAGTTGAAACACCGGCTTGCTATCGTTGACTGACACGGCCTTGCGCATAGTCGTACGGCCGTTGCGCACGATGAAGTCCCACATGGCGTAGCCGCCTTCGCGGTACTTGCTAGGGGCAAACGGGTCATCCGGATATAAGTCGATCGCGTCACAGGCCCTTACCCCGTCCCAAGTAGGGCTGCGCCAGTTTACGTTGCGATTGTCCAGCCAGGGCCGGGTAGCCGCAGTGCTATCTAGTCCAGGGTGATATTGCGTCAGCAGTGGCAGGAACAGTTTCTTCGCATTGCTGAATAACTCGTCCGGGGTCATGCTCATTGCCTGTTCCTTTCTTCTTACAAAGCCCGCTATGAAGCAGACTTACGAGAAATTCCTGCCCAATCGGTAGTTTTACTCTTCGACGAAGAGCCAGAGCTCCCAAGACAGCAGGCTGACACCGTGGAACCCACGGCCAGATTTCTTAAGTTGACAGCAGCATTCAGATCCCTATCTAGCACAAGACCGCAGCACTCACACTTATAGGTGCGCTCGCTCAAGGCCAGTTTGGTTTTCACATGACCACAAGAAGAGCACGTTTTACTGGACGGATAGAATTTGTCTGCCTTGACCACAACAACACCGAGTTGCTGCGCTTTGTATTCGATCTGCCGGAGGAATTCCGACAGGGAAGCGTCAGAAAGAGCCTTAGACAGCCGGCGGTTCTTCTGCATTCCTCTGATGTTCAAGTCTTCGATTCCGAGTACGCTGCAACCCTTGGTTATCGCAGTTGTAGCCTTATGGGTAGCATCCCGGCGGATGCAAGAAGTCCGGTAGTGCTGCTTCTGGAGCCGGAGTACGGCCTTCTTCCGGTTCTGGGATCTCTTCTGCTTGCGACTGACTGACTTCTGGAGCATCCGAAGACGGGCTTCTGCCCGCTTCAAGGCCTTGGGGTTTTCAAACACCCGGCCGTCGGATACGACAGCGAGATTCTTGATTCCAACGTCGACACCCAGCACGGGGCTAGCTGGAACTGGCTTGACAATTTCTTGCTCCACGCGTACAGCCATAAACCACATATCAGCAATTCTACTTATTGTAGCTGAGAGTACCTTACCCTCAAAGCGCAAGGCCTCTCGCATCTTCACCCAGCCAAGCTTAGGGACGCGAACATACTTGTCGTCAAATTTGACTACGTCATTGCCGAGATAGAAACTGTTTCTAATGCCCTTACGCTTATAGCGAGGGTACCCGGGCTTCCGGCCCGCTTTCACGTTACGAAAGAAGTTTTGGAACGCTTTGCTGAGATTAACGAACGCCCGCGCTGAAGCGTATTTTGTAACTTCGGTTACGAAAGGGAACTTCTGTTTCTTGGTGGAGTTGAACTGCCTTGCAAGCCCGTACCAATTAGGTTTTTGGCCAGCCTCGTACTGCTTTCTCCACTCGGACAGGCCCCAGTTATAGGTAAACCGGGCCACGCCACAAGCGCGGGCAAAGTAATTCGCCTGCCTGTTGTTCGGGCAAAGCCGAATCTTATGTGACCGTTGGATTTTCATTAGTCAACTCCTTCCTCCGACGCTAATATTAACGCGTCCTTGAACATCCTGTTTCGCTTTGCTGTTCTACGAAGCGGCGGGCCACAATCGATCTTTCCCACTCTCGGGCTTCCCTGTGTACCCGACCCATGGTCTCCTGATCAGCAACAAGCTCTTCGACGCCGTCTTGCCGCGTCAGAACCTCCATGTGCTGCGCGCAGGCGGCCAGCACCACGTCGAAGCACTGGTAGTCGATGAAGCCGCATGCCGGCTCCCGGCAGCGGCAGCCGTCGGACTCGATCTGGCACAGGATCGCCAGTTTTTTCTTTTCAGCAACCATTGCGTCTTCCTCCATAAGTGCTTGAACTACAATAAGAAGGCGGCCACTACGCGCGTAGCTCAAATTTTTTGGCCTTTGAGTTAAAGGAGCGTCTCCATGGCCGGGCCGACCTGGACCCGCAGGCTTGGGCTGTCAGCAATTTTTTGTTTGATGATCGCTTTGCCGGCCGGGCCTGTCCAGTGCATCACCAGCGCGTTGCCCGGGTCGCCGCCCAGACGCAATTGAACGTAGCCTGGAGGGAACTCGCCGATTCGAATGCTGCGCTTGTTAAGATAGATTGCCCGGCACAGCGCGTGCTGATCGCCAAGACAATAGTCGCTCATGACCAGGCAGTAGTAAGCCCAGATAGGCACCAGCTCGTTGCGGTGGCGGCTTACGCTTGGCGCGCTCGTGTACCTGATCTCGTCCGCGTATAGCCCCTGAAGAAATTGCGGGCCGCCGTACGGATCGCGGGCCAGTACCATGTCCAGCGGGGCGCCGGAGTTGGCCGGGGCAATCGGAAGGGGGCCGCGCACTTCGCAGTCGTTGTCCAGCCAGAGACAGTGTTCAAACCTGGTTTCCAAAATGGCGAAGGGCTTTGCATACCAGATCTGTTTGAATGGTAAGTCTCTAGCTTCTATCAGCCGTCCGCGGGCCGCACAAAACTGCCGGCCCTTCGGCGACATACCAAAATCAACGAACTCGATAGGGCACCGGTTATGCCGGTAGTAGCATTCATACCACCAGGGTAATAGCCATTCCTGCTTCGCGTCGCTGCCAACCATCACGCCCGCCGGTTCTGACGGGCTGTTCGTCCAGGTAGGGTTTAGGCGGGCCGTGTCCATAACTTCCTCCGTAAAAAGGGGGCCCAGTAGGCTGGGCCCCCAGCAGCCTCCCGTTCAGGTCGAGGACGGCACCTCTCCGCCTTCACCTGAGACGTTGGCGGCGCCCGGTTGCGGCGCCTTGGGGCCGTTTTGAGCGACCCGGCGAACCCATATCGTGAGCTCGCTGACAGTTTTGCTGAGGTCTTTCCACGGTTCACTACGGCAGGTGCCGTAAGCGATTCCCGCGGCAAAGCCGCCGGCAAAGCCGATTGTAGTCCAAAGTAAATTAAGCATCTGGGGTTTTCCTTGGGGATACGGGAATGAACAGCCGTTTCTTTCTTCCGACTGCCTTCTCCCATTCTGCGATTTCGATAACGAGCGACTCGGTCAGATTCGGGGCGCAGATGTTACACTTATCCAAGTGCAATATAGCGCGCGTCCGAATATTAAACCCACTGTCGGTAACGCCGGGCTTTACCCGGGCGACGACTACCCTGCAGTGCCAGCAAATAAGCTTAGCGCACTCATCGTACACTTTCCAGCACTCCGGGCATATCTGGTCGGGGATGCCGGAGTACGGCCGCATTAAGAACGGCTTGCTGCACATAAGGCACGGGACAATCTTACCCGGCAGTGGGTACTGACTTGTGTCACAACTCAGTACCAGTTTGTCAATAGCTGGAATGTTAGGCCATCTGTCAGTCACGATTCACCTTTATGGTTTCCGTTGCGCAGTATCTTTGCCAGTTTAACCAGTAGTCCTTCACGTCGTTTCTCGAATATGCCTGTCCAATTTACACTGTTTTGCTGTATAGTCAATGTTCCTCGATACATCGCGCCGACAACTGGCGGCGCCAACTGGTACTGACGGCACGTTGTTACCCAGTGCCGCTCAAGTTCACAATATGTTGCAGTGGGCAGGTCGCAGGTGCCGGACCGCCCATAAAGCTGGAGCAGGTTGCCATCAAGGTAAACAACTTTCGCCTGCGTGGGCCAAACCATTTCCACCACAAGCGACGTCCACGCCAGTCCCAGGCCCGGGATGTGCTCCCGCAGCCAGTCCCGGTAGTCAGTCCAGCTTTGTCCGCGTTTACCGTAGAACTGTTTTGGCTCACGCCAAAAAGCCGCAGCGAAAGCCAGTACCCGGTTTTCGCAACCGTTATGCAGGACCTCCCGCAACTTTGCCGGGTTATTCAGCCAGCCCAGGTCCCTCAACTCTTCATAGCTACGGATAGCTTCCAACGGGTCAACATGAACGCTGACGTAGGCAAACAGCCAACGCCGGAAGAACTCGGCAGGCGATACCGGTGCGATCGAGAGCAGGTACTTCGCCTTCCTGGCGTAGTCTCCACTGCCGCAAGCTCCGGCTATCACGCGTTCTGCGTTTGCAAAACCAATGCTTTTGCTCATTAGACAAGCTCTTTCGAGTCTGTGGCATAGCGCAGCCACGCCTCAGTCATACCGGCTACGTACTGGCGAGCGGCATCCGCTACTCGTGGGTCTCCGGCATTCACCTCGGCATACAATTTCGTGTTGGCCTCGCTGGGGTATTCCCTGCCAAGCCAGAACTGCAAGACGTGGTCAAGGGCCGGCAATGGCCTAACCCGATCCCAGACTCCGCAACTGTAAATCATGGAGATGTCATGCAGTTCCACGTCGAACCATCTGCGGCCCAGGTTAGGCTTTGCCCAGTCCGGCATTTCAATGTTAAGGGCTAACGACCGGTTAATCAGCCGAGGCCAGATCTCATCGCGGATTTTCCAGCCGCAAATCATCATCTGATTCCTGCAAGCATGCTGCAGTTCTCTCCACAGCCTAGCAAGCAGGTCGGCTTCTGACTTGTCGCTACTCATAACGTCACAGGGGAGGGCTGCCAGGTTTGGGCAGCCATTAACACTCGCTATCGCAACCAACGCTAAACGCATGAACTGATCATAGTGCTTAGCTTCCTCTTCTCGCCACTCAGTTTGGCTTTGCTCACTGGGGGAGAAAGAAAACCTGTTTGGGAGTATCTGCTTCTCTGCCAGCGCGGCTATTTTTGCCATGTCGCGCACGAAAATTGGGTATAGAACAACTATGCCCTGCATGATAGTATCCTTTCCACGTTCAAGCTGAAGGCTGCAACCGACAGACCGGAGGGTTGCAGCGTAAAAGTTGCGTTTTCTGGTTCGACAAACATGTAAGCGGCGCCGTCACACCAGATGATATCTCCTAGTGCCAACGGCCGCAGGGTCCGTCGGTGCCACCTTACGCCGCGAGAACGGCGCCACATGTCCACCAGAACCGAGTTGGTGTCGTCTGCCGCTTCTGACCGCGGCTCTTTGAAGGCGCAAAAGTAGTCTCTGTCTTCGGGGGTTTGCGTTGCCTGCCCCCCAGCACGAAGCATAAATGCATAGATGAATGCGTTATTCACCATTGTCATCACCCAGCAGCGGCTGCAAAGCTATTGCTGCTGTCTCTATGGCAGGCCCGACAAAAGCTGTAGGGGCCTGGCTGATCAGGTAGACGTGGCAGCCTTTCGTTTCCCCCGAGTAGATGTACGCGCAAAAGGGCGGACGCCGCCCGGCTATTCTGTCGGCGGACATAGCGTATAAGATTCTTGGTATGCTTCCACTGCCTAACTTGGTAATCATCGCTGGTGGCAGCCCGGTCCACTCGGGGTACAACTTAGCATACCAGTCACAAGCTTCAGAGTCATCAGCCGCTTTCGCGGTCAGAAATTCGCTGATCGGCACGACACTGGGGCCATAGCCAACTTGCAGTACTCGTCTTACTGCCAGTACTGCCGCTGCCAGCCTGTCGTCTCGGCTGGTTATCTTATTAAGCTTGAGGTAATACTCCAAGAGCCTGAACCGTGACTTTTTGTCGGTCAGCCCGACAGCCCTGAACAGCTGCCGGGCCGCCCAGCGGTCAAGCCCGTAGTTGGCGGAGTCCTTAAACCTCTGCTCAAGTTCAGGTGGTAGCAGCATCGCTCAATGCCTCTTCGGCGTCATTCCGTTCTTCTTCGTTAGCGTAATCGGTCTCGAACTTAAACCCGAAACCTCGAATACGCAGTTTCTCCCTGACTTCCATCAGCAACGCCTCGTTGCTGTAGAAGGCATCGACGAAGTCCTCGAGTCGGTAGTTGGAGCCGCCCAGCGCGTCGTGCCGGTACCAGCCACCTCCGCTCTGGCACTTATCCTGATCGAATGGAGAAGACGGCCCGAACAACAACTGAACAGTTGCTTGGCTGAAACTCCAAACGGGCTCGTCTCCCGCAAGGCTATGTTTGCGCATCAGGACGTTGACAAGTCGCTGGCGCGGAGCAAGTTTGTTCTTCGTAGACAACATAGTCACCAGTTCACCTTCAACCGTGCCGTCGTCCTTCACCGCCTGCTTGTGGTACAGCTTGATGATCCAAGAGGCGTGGTAAGCGAAGGGGGCGTCCGCTATGCTGGTATTTTTCTTGCTACCACCGCGGGGCTTAGCTCCGGGCATGCCCCCGGTTTCGATGTTGGCTTTCTCCTGTGCCGTCGCAAACAGTATTGCGTCTTCCCTGGCACATAGCTTGAATGCCTCGCGGAAGAACTTCGAGAACTGGCGGGCGTGATAGCCAAGGCTGTCTTCAGACTTTTTATCACCCTCTTCGATGTCAACTGCGTTAGCTCCAAGACCGCTGACCGAATCGATGCCGAGCAGAATCGGAAACTCTTTGTCCGGGTCAACGTTTTTCCCGCGGATAGTTTTAATGAACGCGGGGATACCGCTAAGGCATTCCTTCACGGTATCGGGAGCTTGCAACAGCAAATTTTTAGGATCGCAGCCCAAACTGTGAATGTAGTCCGGGGGTGGAACTGTTTTCTCCGTCTCCCAAATACAGGGCCACACTCCTCCAGTCGCTTGCGCCATGCCGACGTTCATCAGCAGCACGGACGACTTGCCGGCTGCTTCGTTAGACAGATACTTGACAATGCGCCCCGTAAGGAAGCCGCGCGTGCCGTATAGCCATTCCAGCGGCAGGCACGGCCGCTTATTGGCCAGGTCGATGAAATCAATGTAGCGCCAATCGCTGCCGACACTCGATGCCCGGTAAAATGTGGACTTGTGTTTGGCGTCCTTTTCTACCAGCTGCATCAATCCGTCAAAATTCGGGCGCCCAGTTGCTGGCTGCGCCGCTACCGGCTGCTCCGGCTGTTCGGCGACCTTCGGGGTTACCTTCTTCTTTGCCATCGGGTTCTCCTGTGGTAGGTGGAGTGGCCCCACCAGTACGCGGGGCCACTGTGTCAATTACTGTAACTACGCTTGCGGAGGCGGAGTGGTGTTTCCTTCACGCAACCGCTGCAGGAAGGCATCACTCTTGTACTCGGGAGCGGTATCACCGGGCAATGGTGCTGCCTGCCCAGGAAGCATAACTCCCGGAGGAGTTGCTGCGCCAGCGGCCGCCGTATCCATCAACCGTTGTTCCGGATTGCCGGCGCCAGCAGGCGCGGCCATATTTTCTACCGGTATTTCGGGGCTGAGGGTTGCCGGAGCGAGGACAGGGGGAGGACTTACCGGAGCTGAAGTAGCGTATTGTGCCTGCTGCATCAAGGACATGCCCGCCGGAGCTGCTGTGCCAGCTGCTGCCGGAGCGAGGGCAGGGGGAGGACTTACCGGAGCTGCTGCTGGAGCGAAGCCAGGGGGAGGACTTACCGGAGCTGCTGCTGGAGCAGGGGCAGCGACCGGAGTGTTATATCCCTGCGTGTAGCCGGCTGCTGGGGGATCAGGAATTACACCCTTACCCACCAGGCTGCCGAACACCTTGCGCAAGAATACCCATTCGTGTTGACCGTTAACCGGGTTGATCCCGTTAAGTACTTTGACCAACTCGTGGATCAATTCCTCTTCCGTCTGCCGGATTGCGATAGTCTCCAACTGACAAAGATTGTAGCGCTGTTCCAGCAGTGCGTCGCTGATTGGCAGCCTCAGTATGTTTCCGACGCTATCCACGGCCTGGTTGATACCGTACTTGCCGTACGCTCCAGGGGCCTTAGTCAGGGCTAAAACAGGCCCTCTTGTCGGGTGGGTTAAATCCCCACAGGCCCAACGGGCCAACGGATTGTTTATCAGGATGCTTGGATCCTCAACTGATGCCGGCTGCCAAACCAGACCAGGGGCTTCTCCGCGGCGACTCAGCAGGGAATTGTAGGCGCTGGTAGTGAACACGCCCAGTACTACCCTCTGTTGCGGATCGTGCACATCGACGATGTTCGCGATCATCTGCCAGCTTGGAAACGAGAGAATCTGGCGCTCAGCCGGGAAGCGTTGGTCCGTCGACTCGGCATCTTTGATCAGATACATCCACTCCGGGTCATTTTCAGCAGCTTGGAATAACGTAGTCAGGGGGCACAAGGGCCGACCGTCGCTATCAGGCCTGTCACTGCCCGTATCAAACGTGATCGGGCTAAGCAGGTCGCGCCGGCGGCCATCTTTTCCCTTGCCGTGGCCGATGAACGTTGTGATCTTTATCGGCCGGGCAAAAGACTGAAGATTCTGAGTTTGCGGGTCTCTGAACGGGACCCACGAAGCCAGATTGGTTGGCACCCAGGCACCATCCTTCATCTGCATGGTCGCCGGATCGAAAGCCGGCAACAGGCGGAACTGCATACTGACCTGTTGCTTGAGGTTCATGAATTTAACGTTAACGCCGGGCTTGAACACACTAACTCCGCGTTCCTGCCCTTGGGCGCTGCTGAGATGTTCATTAAGTGAATACATAGTGCACTGCCTTTCGTTATGTTGGTTTTTATACTGGAACTGAATCACCCGATCCAGCGGCCGGGGTATGTTCTCCCCAACGATAATAGGTGTCGATATCAATACCCAAATACATCGGTCCTCCGAGCACCGGAATACCGATCCCCGCCATTCCTGCCCGGATGACCTCGGTTGCCGCAGGAAGCTCAACTTCCGGCACCGAAAACAAGAAGGCATCATGTATTTGATTGATGGTTTTGAAGGTCAAGTTCTGAGCGGCTGCTTGAACTGCAATTCTTTCTGCCGCGATTGCCATTGTGTCGGCAACGGTAGATTGAATCGGGAAGTTGGAGGCCTCTCGCTGGATTTGACCTTCAGCAGCAGAATTCGCCGCCCGGTCAAAATAGCGTCGACGCCCCCAGGCATTGGTAACATAGCCTTGCCCTATTGCCTTAGCTCGGCAGTCACACATGTACCTCCAAGCAACATGATAGGTGGTTTTCCAGGTCTCAATAGCATCACGAATTTCGTCAACCGGAACCTTTAATCCAGTCTCCGCGTTAATTTGAGTTGCGATTGCTTCTGGCCCACGTCCATAAGGAATGCCAAAGTTTATTGCCTTCCCCGAGACCCGCAAAGTAGACTTGAATTCCTTGCGGTTCAGTTTATGCCCTCTGGCATCAACGTAGATAAAGCCATTCTGCAGCTCCTCGAACTTGCTTAGGTCTTCCCGCGCCAGCATTAGCATCTGGTCCCACGAACAGAGCGTTTGACCATCAGCCATAAAAACCTGAACGTGGAAAGAGCTAAGTGTTGTCAGATCATGCAAGTCTCCGCCCGGTGTCATCAAGGCGTTGAGCATTACTTGATCGCCCGACATGCCAGCCAGGATAAACAACTCTGCTTGCTTATAGTCGGCCTCGAGCAAGATATGCTTTGGCTCGGCAACAAACACTGAGCGAATCGACGGGGGCCAGGGGTCTCCTGGCGCAAGCTTATTTTCCTCAATCATTTTCTGGCGATCATCGGCAAAGATTTCAACCAAGTCGCCTTCAGAAGCCTTGGGGAAGTTCTGGCAGTTAGGTTTGCTGGACTTCAACCGGCCCGTATCCGTCAACTGACTGAAGCTGGAATGTATTTTGCCGTCCGGCCAGATACTGCCATTGATTCCTCCCGTCTCGTCCTCGCGGAGGAAGTTTTTACAGATTACCCAAATCCGGCTGTAATCAACCAGAGTCTTGACGATGGGGTGAGCCATCTGCAAAGTCTCAAGCGTCTCGCTGTCAGTCGACGGCATATAGTTTGCCTGCATCTCCTCAGGCTGGTGCTTAACCCACTCCCAGGTTTTGCTTGGCTTGCCGGTAGTCTTGATCGGAATCAAACCTAACCCGTTGTCGGCCTCTGACCCAAACAGCAATCTTTGTTTCTGGGGAACCGAGTTCGGGTTGAAGTCGGGGAAGCCGTGTTTAGCCCCCAGCTCACCAAGTTTGATACGGATCGTCACAAGTTTACGGTTGAAGATTTCCGTCAGCTGCTGCAGTCTCTGTTGATCAACCTGCATACCGGCAGTATGGAACTCATAAAGCCGTAAAGACAAGCGCAAGACAGTCTCAAGCAGCGGGGGGTACTTTCCCGCGTCGTCAGCGGGATTCAGGTAGCCTCTTGACTCTAATTCAGGGTACTGCCGCTGCATGATCGGCCAGGGCGCCTGCACGTCGCCGACAGCATAGGGAAAAAGGATCTCTTCGGGTACGCAGCCGTAACCTTCCTTTACCAACTCCTTGTTCGCGCCTACCCATTCTTTTACCCAGCGATCGTACCGGCCAAATTTTGGAGCATACTTCAAAGTCAGGTCAGTCAAGCTAAAAGGGCCGCGGTTATCAAGCAAATGCTCCGCAAGCATCGTGTCATAGGCCGTGTAAGGCCGGGCATCAAATCCATAATGCTGAAACCATAGCCCGTCCGCAATCACATTGTGCCCAAAGAGAGCCGCGTTGCCGACCGCGCCCATAAAATCTCTAAGAGCACTGAAAACCTGGCGTATGTCCGCGCAGTTTGGATAGCGCTCTCGAGGATCAATCGGGCTCTGCGCCGTACTGGTAGGGTAGAAGCGAACAATGCAACTCTTGGTGCCTCCTGCTCCGCAAGCCTGCAGCGTACGCAGGTATCCACCTGTCTCTGGCGACTCGCCTTCCCATTCTGAGTCAACGCAGATCAGGACAGACTCCCTATCCCGGTTATGGTACAGTTGAAACAACCATTCGGAAAACTGGTAGGCTGACTCGATCACCTCGTACGGGGCGACCGTGCCCTGATCAATCGGTTTACCCTCCAAGTAGCGAGCGGCTTTAAGCAAGTCGCTTTCAAATTCCCCGGCAAGCTCGCTCCTTCGCAGGATATAGGCTGGGTGCCACATGGCGAAGATTTTGATGCCGGGGAGACGCTCCACTTCCAGGAACTCGCCGCGGTAATCGGACACGTTATAATTACGATTGCCAGGCTGCTTGCCGGCAACCGCTTCGAGCGCTTTAGCCCCAAGCGTAATAATCAGCTCGGGCTGCACGTAATCAATTTCGCTCAATAGACTCTTCAGGCACCTCTTGATATCACTGGCCTTTGGTGGCGCATTATTGAGCGTGCCGTACTTTACGGCGTTGGTAATATACGGGTCGTACTGCCGTAAATTGGTTTTTAACAGAAACTCACTCAGCAACTGACCAGGTGGGCCAACTAAGACTATCTTCTTGAGGAGCTCTTCCCTGCCGGGGTTCTGACCGACGATCATCACCCGGCTGGTGGGGGATCCGCGTCCATTAAGCCACAGCTGCCCGTCGACGTCCTGAGCGGCTGTCAGTCGTGCCGGCTCAAGTAGTTCAGCGGCCTTAGTTATTTTTGTCCAATCGACTGGCATACCTGTTCTCCTTCGTTAATTATAGCTGGGGGAGACAACGCCTTGCGCTGCTACTGCAAGTCTCTTGTGGTCCAGCTCGATCTGAGCGCTAATCTGCCGCCAGACTTCGTTTCTGGGCAAGTCCCCTGCGTCTTTCGCGCCTTTTAGGTTTACCATTGTCACGCGCACTGCTCGACTCAGTTCGTCCAAGGCCCGAGACATTTCAGTCTCCGCATCGCCCGGGTCAAGCAACAAAATTACATCGTCCCAGTAAGTCTTCAGTAACGATAGCTGTACAGCCGTAGGAGCTTTGCCAAACAGGGCAACAGCTTGTGGGCCGACGGAGAATGTGTCGAAAACACCCTCGGTAACTACAACGTGGCGATACGCACGGGCGTTGACGTAGTTATACAGTATCCGGCCTTTCTTCAAGCCGGGATTGGTAAAGTACTTTGGGGGCCGCAACCAATTGCCCTCGGCATCCCGCTCGAACTCTCGATCAGCGCATTCGGAATCCGACAAGCTGTCCGGGTCATAAAGCAACCGCGCCTGCCAACCGATTGGGACTTGCTTTCCCGGAGCCTCCGGGTCATGCCAGAAAATCTTAAAGACCAAGGTATTCGTCGCGTCGAACTTAACTCCGCCGGGCCTGAAGATCTTGCCTATGTTACAGTAGCTGACGTTAAAAGTGCGAGCCAGCTCTACGGGATCAAAGGGGCGCTTCCTGGTCTTTGTCAGATAAAGAATCGCCGGGTGATCCGGGTCGAGTCGATCAATCGGGATCAACCCTCCGCCTTTATCCATGTCGAACGGTGGGGGAATCCGCGCCAGTACTTCTGGGCTGGTTACTGCTACGACTGCCGGCTCGGCAGGTTGATTAGCCAGCAAGGCGTCGACTTTCCCGATAAGCTGATCCAGGTGACCATGATATTCGCAGCGCCAGCATTTCAGCAGCCCACTAACGCTGTTTATATACATGTGGAATTTTCGATCTGGAGTGTGACTCCGGCTATGACAGTATGGGCAGCAAATCTGGTATTCGACGTGGCCGTCTCCGCCTTTAGCCACCCTGACCTTTTTGAACTTTTGCCGTAGCTTTTCGATTATAGACGCCATGTTAGTACTCCGCTATGGTAAGTTGGTTACCGATAGACCACAGTAGTTCCGCCTGTTCACTGACAGGCCACAACAGTTCCATGATTTCCGGCCGTTTCAGCATTAATTCGTGCCGCTCATACGCACTTGTGCTCTCATAAAAGCGCAGCGTGGGCGCCATGTAGAAATCGAACACACCGGTCGATCCGTGACGGTTTTTGTTGATTGACAGGACCAGCTGTCTACCTTCTTGCGCACCCTGCCGCAAATCTCCCAAGCGCATCTCAGCAGCTACAGCTTGTTGGCTCGTTGGGTGGATGCCCAAGCCGGCACCAATATCGACGGGGTCGTTCTTATGGTAACTGTAGGCAACGTCGCGCATAAACAATACGGCCTTGCCGTCGGCAGTCCTGGTGCCTTGAGTAGCAGTCCAGAGGGCCACGTGCTGTCTTTCAGCGATAAACTTCAGCTCTTTTACCAGTTCCGCCGTTCGCATGTCTTCGCGCAACTCGCCGCGCTCGTAGAGCAGATGCATCCAGTCAAGCCAGTCAACACACACCAGCGTGCAAAATTTGTCGGTACCGGTTTTAGCCTTGATAGTTGCTTTCCAACTTTCGATACCGGCTTCCAAGGCTGCCGGGGTAAAGTATTTACCAACAGCATTCTGAACGGTGATAAGTTGGGTGTCGTGATCACTTTCAAACTGTTTTAACAGTTCATAGCGCCGTTGCTCTGCTTCGGGCCAGGTAGCCGCCCACTTCTCAGTTAACTTTCCCTTGATACAGCCAGTCATCGCTGTCCAACGCCTTTTGACGTACATGGTGCTAAGCTCTAGACTGACTATCAACGCCTGAAACCCAAGAAGGTTGGCTGTTACCGCAAAGTTGATGAGGGCGTTGCTTTTGCCCATTCCAGGACATCCTGTAATCATACCCAACTGGCCGAGAGCCAGCCCACCGTTAATCAGGGTGTCAAAAGCGTGGAGACCGGTAGAGACGCGGGGAACAAGGTCTTCTTCCCTTTCGATTATACCGGTTTCTTCCAGATACGAAAGCTGGTCCCGACCGGCTCCCAAGGCCCCGTCCACCTGTTTCCCGATTTCCATCAACTGCTGGGCCAAGAGCGAAGCATTGCCTCCTTGGCGTATGTTTGTGCCCTCTGCCACCATGGCTTTGAACGACCGCACCCACTTGATATAGGCGGCCAACCGCTCCCGGTAGTATGGCTCGTTCAGGGCCCCTGGGTGCCATAGGTGGTTAAGCAGCATTCCCATGGCGGGCCACTCTTCTTCGGTGATTGCCGAGGTGTATTTCTGGTCAACATTGCGAATTACCCCGACGATACAGTTATCCAGGACCACACAATCCGGAAGGCTTTTGTAGATCCGGTAGTAAGTAAGGAGCGCCTCACAGACAACCCGCATAATTGGGAGTTCAAAGTCATCCGGCTGCAGCACCTGGCTGGCGTCCCGTAATAGCTCCGGACAGTGAACCAGGTGGATCAACAACTGCTGTTGGAAAAACTTGTCATAGGTCGCCCCGGCAGCGAGATACTGGGTAGGCATCTTTTTTCTCCTCTAAGAAGTTTCTCAGGCCGATGTCGGTCTGATATTGAGTTTGGGCATCTTCGCCATAAATTTCCAAGAGCTTCGGATAAGTGGGCAGGTGACTATTAGCCTGTAAAACCCGAAAACAGGACGTGAACGGCAACATTGGATCGAGCAAAAGTACATTGATATCGCGATAGCGCATCGGCACCAGCCGGTGTTCCAGCACGCCCAATTGACTCTCCATGATATCAAAGCTTTGCTGCTGAAACGCAACGTCAGTCCGAGGCACTTGTTGCCAATAACGGTTAGACGCTGTAAGAAAATCCTTCACTAACTCCTGCAGTTGTAGGGTGCGGCCCTTTGCATCGCCACAAGCAACATACTGAGCGTCGATAAAGGTCTGTGGATTGAGCTCGGCTTTGATTACTTTCTTCGCCAGGCTGCGCCAAAGTTGCCAATCGGCCGGCCTCTTATTGGTGGCGAGTGCCCCCATCGGCTCAAATTCAGCAGACCCGAGATACGCAACGCCTAGCCGGCCCATCTGCTCGGCGTATGCGTTGCGCAACTCGGTTGCCGTCGTCTCTATGTCTGGCGTCTCTACGTTTGCTGCCATTATCTTCACTCCGTGAATTTTTGATGCAGCGTGCCGAACTCTAGCTGGTCTAGGCTCTCGACCCATACCTGCTGAAAGCCCAAGCTGCGGTATACTTGTTCGCGGTTCATATCGTCGCGCAGCAGCGTGCCCGCCAGGTTCCGCGGGCCTTTCGCGTAGGTATCCCAGCCATGCCAGAAATCAACGATGATGCCGTAGGTCTTGCCATCGCTAAGCCGGCTGGTCCGGCCCGGCAGTTGCCCGGCGATTATCTCGCTCTTCATGCCGGCCAGATTCAGCAATACGGTAAGCTGAGGAAAGTCAACCCCCTGGCGATAGATGCCGGTGCTGACGACTCGCTTAAGGCTGCCGTCCGCCAGCGCAGCATAGATTCGGTTGCGGTCATCGTAGGAGACTGCACAAATATTCGTGAAGCGTTTTGAGGTCAGATATTCCTGGCCAGTCTGCCCGTGCGCGTAGGCTACCCCGCCCAAGAACGGCAGCAGTAGATTAAGATGCTCAAGTTTATCTACCATACCAAGCGCCTGCAGCTCATCCGGTATGCGCTGCCAGATCTTGCCAACGAGTTCGTGCAAGTTCCCGTTGCGCCAGATGCCGTTGCGGTAATTAGCGTCATGCGTGCCGAAATGCCGCCAGCCGGCTACTTCCGGGCAGTGCAGCCAGTACACCCGAAGCGGAACCACGGCGCCGTCGACAACCGCCTCCTGGTACGTACGGCGATAGATGACCGGGCCAACAACGCCCTCGATCACTTTGTCGGCGCCGTCGAAGCGGCCGCTAGGAGTCGCACTGAATCCGTAGCGGAGGGCCTTTGTGGCCCGCATTACCGACTCGGCCCGTGAGTAGCTCAGGGTGTGCACTTCATCGTAGAACAGCAAGCCTGCGTTCTTAAGGTCGATATGCTCGAGACTCTCGGGCGTCACCACCTGCACGTCTTCGGAGAAGCGCTTAACGCCGGTGCAGACCAGCCCGACGATGCGGCCGGGCAGTTGTTCTTGCAGCGCGCGGTAGTTCTTCTTTGCCAGATCAACGCCAGGAGTAACTACGACCGTTAGGCTAGTATTGCGAAAGCAGAGCTCTTCGGGATCGTGCGCGCGAATGATAGCTGATATTATTCTGGTCTTGCCCCACGCGCAGGGGGCCGCGATAATTCCACCACCAGACCAGATCGCGACATAGGCGCACTCCAGCTGGTAGTCGCGCAAGCCAACCATGCCCGCCGCCATATTGTACTTCGGCCGCGGCGTACGCTCGTCGACCACTGTCGGTGAGTAACCGAGCTCCGCCAACTCTCGAAGGATAGTTTTAGCGAACCCCGGCAAGGTTATCAGACGCTGGGCCAATACACCATCAAGACCGATTTCCTGGGCCAGAGTAAAAAGATTTCTGGTCGACCCTTTTGCAATACGTTTGTGTGTAGCCGGGTCGATCTCCAGACTGCGGTGCCAGTACGAGAGCAGCTTGATCAACTCGTCCGGCACAACAGGCTCTACGAGGACATAAGAGTCCCCGCAATGAACGGTGATCTCCATTTTAACAGCCTTCCCCTATATAGAACGCATGGTGATGCGGGTTAATCGTGTTGCTGGACTCCAGGTGCGACTTTAACGTCTAACACCTCAAATCGGCCATACCCCAAATTGTAACCCCAAGGGCTGATACCGACAAATGATCCGACCCTCTCAAGCAGAGTGCGGAAAGCGGACTCGGTAATACCGTCATCGACGACCGCCTTGAAGGATACTTGCGTGCCGGGGCAGATAGCCTCATGGTCCCGGTACCAGCCTTCCTCGACGCGCCGGTGGTAGACACTTATTTCAACCTCGACAACCAGGCAGATGTTAATCTGGGCCGGCTTTATGTTTCGCAACTTGCCTTCATTAATCGCTCTCTGGAAAGCCGAGTGCCACCAATTGGTCTGCCAGATTACCCTGCCGCGGCTGTCCTTGGCAAAGACTTCGTGGTCTTTGTTTTGTGGATCGCGCCCATTCGCAAGACAATGCGAAACAAATTCGATTGTAAATGTAGCATCTTTCATAGCGTGCACTTCGACTTCGGTAAAGAATACTACCTTAGCGTCGAAAGGCGGACGGGTCAAGCCGGAAATCAAACTTTTTCCGTCTTGACCCGCCCAAGATCACAGCCGAGCTCAAGTGCCGACAGCTTCTTCTCCGTCCAGGCCGTAAGGGTCGGCTTCCTCGTCCGCCGCAGCGTGAAGCGTGCCAACGGATGCTGCAGTCCGGTTGTCGTGGGCCAGAGCAGCAATCAGGCTGGACAAGTAGTCCCAGCCGCCGAGTTCTCGGCTACCGCCGTTGACGATACAGATATGCCGATTGCTTTGCAGGTCTGTAACTTTGTCATGGATCGACACGTCATACCTGCGACCGCTGGCACCTGTAACGATGAAATTTTTTCCATCGTTGATGGTTTCGACCTTCTCCTGGGAAATGATCCGGTCGAATAATGCTTTTGACCGCCTCAAAGTTTCGTACTGCTTCTTCAGCGAGTCGCCAAACATTGTGTTGTAAGCAGCCGCAGCCGCCTTCAACGCCTGGCGACTTTCGGTGGTGTCAGACACACTTCCCCGGCTGTAGCTGTCCCTGCCTCCGAGAACAAGCATAGATTCAGGAAACACCCAGTCATCCGGATGCAGCCGGGCATCGATATACGCCAGCCTTGTGCAACAATGTCGCTCTTCCGGCGTGAACTCCAGCCCGTGAGGAAAAAACAGGCTATGCTCATGATATTGACGCGGCCTCTTCTGGCAGACCCTTACAAAGCCGTCAAAATCCAGTATCCGGCGCCATTTGTTCAGTAGGAAGACCTCCGCCTTGCTGCCGTGCTCCTTGCGCAGCGGCAGGCGGCAGGCGGCAATCTCGTCCTCGTGGTCGGCGAAGTCATTCGGCAGTGTTACCTCAGTGTCTCCCCGCTCGATCCTTGCTCGAACGGAGATATCCTCGAGGGGCACGCCAGCAGCCACGGCCCGGTGAAACTTAAGCGAGACGCGAGAAACTTGCTGAACGTATTCGTCATATTCCTGCTGCCGGTTGGCATAACAGCTTGCTGCAGATATAACCGTAAAAACGTCAGGTGTAGATATCTTCTTCTGGTTGACGTAATAGCTGGTAACGTCAACCGGTTCGACATCTTTGCGCTCAACGAGTTTGTACCTTTCTTCGTACGCAACCTCGACTCCGTTAATCCTGACACTCTCAGCCGCCTTAACGATTTCGAAGAATATCTGATCGAAGCCGTACCAGTCGTCGTGCTCGGTAGTTGCTTGGTTAAGCTGGACATCTACCGACTGATTAGGTCTGCGTGTTGCCAGCATCCGCAAGGCCTTTTCCCGCCGCTCGTCGTCGTCGATAACGATGTCCGTATCGGTATAGCTGAACGTGTTGCCGGTAATCGTAAAGATATCCAGGAAGACGGTATCGATGTCGCCCTTCAGGAAATCCTCCACGTAGGCTGCTTTGCCCGCTGCCAGTCTTCTCCGCTGCACAGCCTGACGCTCCTCTTTCTCTTCTACCATGGCGTGCAGCATTTCCTTTGCTTCGAACTGACTGACGTACCGCATCACTTTGGGTCTCGAAGTGGAATACAGAGACAGTACGCTGCCTACATCAAGCTCATTGAATATATCGCTCGAACAAGAAGCAACGAATACCGGGATTTTGTCCTCGGTCCCGGCGTAGACGGCCCGGAGCGTGTCTTTGGGATCACTATCGATTCGAGCAATCAAGATATACCGCCGGGTGTAGCTGGAGCCGGGGTGGGCAATGTCCAGGTTCTTAAAGACCCGGCTGATGTCCAAGGGGGCCGACGTTTCCAGACACTGAAGTGGCTTTAAATCTTCAAGGTAATAGGCAGCATCCTCGCTTTCGTCGCACTTTACCAGAATTGCCTCTTCCCCGGTCTGCCGATCGACGAACGGCACCAGAGTCATACCGTCCTTGTCGTACGTAATCGCGTGATCGCGGTATCTAATAGTTGTCTGTGCCATATGCGCGCCTCAGATAATTGCTCGTACAAGTTGTGCCGGGTAAGGAATGTTCCGCGCCTGGCGCAGAAACGTATCCATGCCCATGGTAGCAGCAAACCAGTTGCCCAGTTGAATCACGTTGCGTTCCTGATCAGCGAACCGCTGGCAGGAGACGCCTTTTGTGCTGTCCTTGTCCTCGCCCAGCGACGCCAGCAGGCTGTCGAGCGGGGTTCTCTCCGTGAAGATCGCATAGACGTCGCCCTCTGCGCGCATGTCGACAAATGTTTTGTTGTCTCCCAATGCCGCGACATGCTCAAAGATAATCCGCCTAACGCCCGGGTTGTCAGCAGCAATAAGGTACTTCTGGTAGTCTGCTACTTCCACTTGCCCGAAGCGTTTTACTGCGGCCTGGAAGCCGTAGCGTTCCGCCATCAAAATGGCCTTTGGATTTCCGACCTCTTCCTGGGTGTAGTCCTGCCACTTCGTGTTCTTGAACTCGACCACGTCAAAGTCGAAGACGATAAAGTCCTCCGGCTTTACCGCGCCGAACTGGTGGTGCGTCAGCATGCGGTGCAGCAATCTACAAAAGTGTGAACCGATGCCGCCGGCGCCGATGATTGCATAGTACGGGTTAGCCATTATTCTTTGCCTTTCAGCCATTGCTCGAGAGCATCATAACTGCTCATGCCGCCCTGAGTTTTTGTTGCTTCGTAAAGTTGATTGATCTCTGCTGTACTGTAAATGCTCAGACGGTTCCGTGCCCCGCCGTAAATAACCATGTTGATGCACAGCGAGTGCTGCGTCAAGTCGGTTATCGAAGGATATGGCCCAGAGCCCGGATGACTGTGTGCCCAGCCCCAGAGGCAGCCGGCGCGGTAAAGCTCCGCCATGCGGAGAAAGTCCCGATCAGTGCCCAAGCGAACGCTGTACCAGCTGGGGTCTGTATTCTCGAACGGGATAAGCTGGGGCTGCTGCACTCGAATCATGCAGCCGAGCTCTCCGTCAGGTCTGGTCTGCATATAGTCTCTGATGCTCAACGCGCAGGCTGTTGACAGCTTCTTGGTACAGTCTACTTCTTCCGGGTTTACGTAGTGCCCGTTCGCACCTTCCAGGCTCAGGGCTACGCTGTGCTCGGGAGCGCACAGACCACCATACGCTGCCGGCCCTACTACTTTTACATCTTTCATCGTGTACACATCCTTTTTTCTGGTAAAAGAAAAGGGCCAGCACAAACACTGGCCCTTTAACAATCACTTTTTGATAACAGCTTGCTGGCTGTCTCAGCCGCCCTGGAGGGCCGCGATCATTTCAAGCTCGGAAACGTTCTCGAAGATGCCGTAGGCCACATCGTCCGTAGCGATTTCTCGCACGTCGCGGATGATGTTGCTCTGCCCTTCGAGATTGACCGTACGGAGCCACTTGCCCTTGCCCATCTCCTCGCGGGCCAGGGCGACCGCCTCGGGAACGCAAAGTTCCGCATTCGTGTCGCCGGTGCGGTCCATGACGATGCAGAGAATCTTGCGACCCTCCCCACCAATCTTTGTCGGCCGAAGCTGTTCGAGGCGACTTACGTCTGGCCCCTCAACTTCAGGCGCGGTTTCCGGTGTCTTGTCTTCTTCGTTAGCCATTTTCGGTATCCTCTTGGTTTGGAGTTTGCAGTTTCCCGCACTGGATAGCCGTATCCAGGAACGGGAGAACCTGTTGTTCGTGTGTTGAAACGAGAACTTGCAGATTCATGCCGGCAGCAACTACCCTTACTCGTTCGAGCAGTGAGCAGAAGCAACCGACATTGTGCTCATCGAGATAGGCCGTGGGCTCATCAAGAGCCAGCAGGCCAACGCGACCAGCAAACAGGCAGTATGTGGCAAACCTGAAACTTACCGCCAGGATAATTGCCTCGCCGCCTGATAACTCGCTGACGGTAGGATAACCTTCCGGCATCGGCCGTCCGTCGTGATAGCAGTAGCGGAACGACATGGTTCCGGGATCCGCAATCACGTAGAACGTTGAGCCAAATCGCGCCAGAAAGTCATTCACGTCTTTGGTGATCGTTTGCAATAGGGAGTTGATTACCGTCTGTGGCCCCTGGCTATAGTGAAACCAGTTGCGCACGTTCGTCAGCAGCGTAGCCGTCTTGAAGACTCGCGCCTGCTCTTTCTTCTTGGCTTTCAGATTTTCCACGGTCGCTTTCAGAGTTGCCAAGCTATGCTCGACCTCGGCGGTATAACCCTTAAGCCGGGCGATTTCAACTTCCGTATCGCGCGCCTGGACTATCTTTATTTCCGTGGCGGCGACTTCGGTGTCGATCGTGCTGGGGTCCTCGACGTTGTTGGCCGTAAGTAGTTTTCCAGCATCGACAAGCAGCTGGTCAACCTGGGCACGTGTGCGAGTACACCATTCCTGGATTTCCGTCAGCGCCGACTCGTTGGCACTAAGGCGCTCCAACGCTTTGGCCCGGGCCTGGAACGTATCCAGCCGGGCAGAGGCTTGCGTTTGTGCTATGTGCACTTCTGCGGACGTCATCGCGTGCAACTTTTGCCGCTCCTCGACCGTCCCGTAGGCAGCGATTTGCTCAACGACGCCTTCAAGCCTGGTACGAATGTCCTGGCTGCCTTTGTCATACTGGCTCTGGCGAGCAACCTTCCGTTTCTGCTGCTCGCTCAGCACCGACCAAGCCTGCCTGGCCTCAGCGGCTCTGGCTGTTGACGTTTCAACGTTGTTCCTGGCAATTTCTTCGATGGTCTTGCCAGTCAGGTCCTGCTTACAAAGCGGGCAGAAGTGGTCGTGGTCTTTGCCAAGAACAGCGGCCAACAACTGTTCGCTCATCGTTGCCTTGCTCTTCCAGTCGACAGCAATGGTAAAAGCCGCCTTAACTTCTTCATCGAGCGTGGCAAGCTCTTCCGCGGTGTGGGGAGCCGGCCCCAGCACCCTGAACTCCTCATTGTAGTACTGTTGCTTGCCTTCGAGGTCCTGCAGTTTCTGTTTCTTTTGCAGGGCGCCGACAGCTTCATTCGCTGCCGCAGCCGCGGCATCGTATAATTCCTTGGCGTTCTCCGGCAACGTTGCCAGCTGTTGCTTTACCTGGGCTACAGCCGCTTCCGCTGCTTGTTGGCGGCTTTGCTGCGTGTCCAACTCGGCAGTCGTTCGCAGTCCCGCCTTGACCAGCCCGTTCAGCTCTTCCAGCCCGCGCAGTTTCGCTGTCAGTTCTGCGACCGACGATTGCTCGCCACTGCTGCTAAGCTCCAAGTTTTCCTTAGCTTCGGTAAGCTTGGCCTGCAACTCTTCTATTCGCTGCGTGCCCTCAGCCAGTTGTTCGGCGAAATCCGACACTGCCGGCAAGCCGGAAATGATCTGGCCCAGTTTGGCATGCACCCGGTTGGCATCAGCCAACCCGCAGAGGCGTTGCCAGGCCACTTGCCGGATAGACGGCTCGGTAAACAGGATTGCATCCACTTCCTTCTGCTTGACGAAGACCGCCTGTTTGCAGATGTCAGGATCCATGCCGAGCAATTCGGTTATCTGTGTGTTAACCGACTTGATCCCGGTATAAGTTTCGCCCCGAAATTGGAAGTGAGCTTTGTTGCTGTGCAATTCCCGGTAAATGACGCCCTCGTCGCCGTTGTGCGCAAACGAGATCTCAGCCGACCCGTCTTCAGCGCCCCAAGCCAGCATCTCGCTTTTGTGCTGGTCGGACACCCGGCCGGCGAATAGAAAGTGCAGCGCGTCAAAAATATGCGATTTACCGCTGCCGTTGGGCCCCAGCACGCCGACTAAATTGCCGTCGAATTCGACGCAGCAATCAGCGTGCTGGCGGTAGTTGACAAGCTTAAGCTTTTTTAGAATCATCGGTGCTCTTCTTCTGCTTTGCGGCAGCCTTTTTACGCGCCGCTGCGGAAGTGGCCTTCAGTTTCTGCATTTCTTCGGCGTGCGTCGGCATCAGCGTGTGGACGCGCTTGTACTCTTCGACCCAACCGTCGATATCCACTTGTGCGCCTTCGACTGCAACGTCAAACTTGACGCTCGGCTTGTTCTTGACCGAAGCAGTCAAGACGGCCGTAGCCTTGAGTACTTTGGCCCTCAAACGCCAGGTACGAGGAGACGGCGCCAACCGGCTCAGGGCGTCGGCGTTCGCATTCAGCTGGTCCGCTTCGAGCTGGGCCATGTGGTCGCTGTCGTGCACCCGGACCAACGTGATCTCTGTTTTGATTACTTGCTTTGGCATAGATTTGTCAATCCTTTGTTGCTGAGGTAGACGTTAATAATGTCGTCAACGTTATCCGGCGCGTTGATCAACTGCATGATGAGCTGATATTCCTCGCTGTCATCCGGATAACTTTTCTTGACCGTCGCAGACAAGTCAACCAGCCCCTCGGCCCGCTTCCAAGTCTGCTCTTCGAAATGGCTCTGTAGCCCCGTATCTTCGGCGTACCGTTCCACCAAGTGCGGAATGGCAGCGCCCAGCGCTTTATTGATGCGCTCAACCGCGCCGACGATTGTTGCGTTGACCTTGATGACAGGCAACACGAAGTTGTCAAAGGCGATCTCCTTCAGCATAACTTCGAGGTCTTCTTCCGTACTGACATCGTAGCGGCACACCGGCCGCACTGGGATATCTTCAACATACGACTTCAGACTATCCTTATCAATGTCGAAAATGGCAAAATGCTTGCGCCACTCCTCATTCAGGTCGGTCATCTCGATGGCCCCGGGGTAGACGAACGTCACCCCGCCGATTACCTGAATCTGGTAATCGTGAAGATCGCCAAGCGCAACATAACGAAGGCCTTTAGGCCCCAGCGTCTCGGCCATCCACTTGGCAGTAATCTCCGTCCCAAAGGCGGTCATGTCGCCGAGCGACTGGTGCAGCATCAGCACGTCAGGTACCCCATCTGTCTTGACCAGCTCCTGCATTTTGTCAAGACAGAGTTTCGGCGTCATGAAGTTGATACCGTCGATGTTGATATCGCCCACGCGCAGAGGCCCATTATATATATTGCAAACGTGCAGCCATTTACCAGCGCAAGCATCGTGGTTGCCATCAATGCCAACCGACTGAATATCTGCTTGGGCTAAGGCCTCTACGCAACCCTGCACGAACTTAACCGAGCGGGCTGAGGGGTACGGGCTCTGGAAAATGTCCCCGGGCCAGATAAAAGCCTGAGCCCCTACCTGAACCGCCCGGGCAACAACATAGCTGACAGCGTTTTCATAGTCCTGTTCGCGAACTTGCAGCCCATACTGACGGTAGCCAAGATGGGCATCGCCCATGTGCACGATTTTTATCATGATTGCTCCTCTGGGTCAAGTGCCATATGAACGTCGTTAAGCTGCTCGTTTGCCATATCCACGGCTCTCCTGGCTGTTGCCAGCTGATCGCGGTCGGAGGCTTCCGGGTCGAAGGTATCGGTGAGTTCCAGAACAAGGAACAAGGCCAACGTATCGCCCTGCTTACAAGCATCAGGAGACTCTACACCGTTCTTATCATACATCTGCGCCATGATTCCATCACGGCCATACCCGTTACTCGCTAGGTCCAGTAGCTGCTTCAGCGTCATTGTCTGCTTGCTCCCTTTCTTCAGGTGTTAAGTCGTCAAACTCTTCGTTGCACGCCGTACACACATACGGACCGTATGGCTTAGACCATGTTTCTTCGAAAGCTAACGACTGCACTTCCGTTGGCTGATCTACATGCGAAGCCACTCTTACAAAGTCTCCAGTGTCATCCACGATCACGCGCCGGTAACCCGTTTGCCGAGCGAAGAACTGGCGACCGCCGCATCTTGCACACTCCATACCGGGCCTGGCAAAGCTTTTAACTGTTCCTTCGTGCTCACAGGAGCAGCAGACAACTGCGCTGTTGTCTTCCCACTCGACGTCGGTAAAACTGTCCGCGCCACTGTCGTAGACCTCGAACACAGACTTGGCGGCGATTCGGAACGGCCCCAGGCTGCCGCAATTCGGGCACTCGAAGCCCTCCAGGACGTTAGTGTTTTTTGGGCTCATTTTTCTTCCTCGCGCTTGTAACTCTGTTGGTACTCCGAGGCTGCATGCTCTGCGGCCTGAAAGGCCTCATTCACTTTGCGGGCAGGGCCGCAGGCGCCGCACCGAGCGTCGTCGGCATCGAGCCATTCGCCGAACTCAACCAGCAAAGCAATCAGGCCCTTGTGCAGCTCTTTGTCGGGGCGGTCGCTGACAAGTTTGACCATTTCAGGGGAATCGTGCTCGTCAATGCAAACGAATGGCTTTTCATAGCCCTTCAGCCCGAGCTCGTATTCGGCCAGTTCGTAATGAACGCCCCTAGTGTATGCGGCTGCGGTAGTGGTCACCTCAATCGGGACCAAACAGGGGACACCTGAAGAGTTGCTGCAGGCAACGATAAGTCTGATTTGCATAAGATTTTTTCTCCGTAGTTAAGATTGTCGGACATGAGGTTTGTTACTTTCGTTTAAGTGATTCCCTCGAGGCTGAAGTTGGCCGGGGGAGTGTCTTCTTCGATTCGGGCAGCAGGTTCCAGCAGCAGTTTGCGGACTGCGCCGCACAGTGCATCGACAAACTGCATATACGGATGCGTATTGCGCTCTCGCCAACTCGGCGTCACCAGGAACCCACGACGAGCGACTTCATAGGCTTGCCACAAATCAAGATTAGTGCCGCTATCAAACTCCCCGCTCATGGTTCGAACAGTTGTCTCCGAGTCGGAGATGATAAGCACTCGTATGCCGGTGGGTTTTCCGAAGTGCAGCCGCAACCAGCGCAAACCGTCGATTGCCGGCTGCAGTTCACAGCGGTTGATCGTCGTGTAGTTTGCGACGCCAAATAAAACTTGGCTGACACTTTCCTTTGGAAGTATTATCACAGTAGCCCAGGCGCCCAGCCCGGTACCGGTGCAGCTGCCATCGGTGAAGATATACGCGTGAGGGTTCATGCGTCTTCGCTCGCGCCCGGCGTTGCCGCTTTAGACCTACGAAGTGCTTGTGCGGCCTTTCTGGCGATACTTCTTTCCGCCTCTTTCTGGGCAAACGACTCCTGAGCCGGTTCAACTTTGCTCGTAGCTTTGCTCGTGGCTTTGCTCGTGGCTTTCTTGGTCTTTCGAACAGCACTTCTTTCGGTCTCTTTCTTGGCAAACTCCTCCTGAGCCTGGTCAAAAAGGCTTTCAACCGTCGTAGTGCTACGCTGAAAGACTGACGCGACGAACATTTCGCGAAGGTCTTCCAGCGAGTCGTCTGTCTGCTGGAACTTCCGCTCGACAGACTTGCCGCCGGCGCCCTTCGTAATCTTAATTACCAGTTCTGCTGTAAACATTGTCCCTCCTTTTCAGGTAGGGGCACTCGTAGTTGAGCGCCCCACCATAGTTTTGCTTAAGCCGCAATAGCCGCAGCGCGGCTGAGGATGTAGTCAGTAACGACCCTGGAGAGTTCCACTCCGCGAAATCCACCGATGGCATGCGTGGTCACCGCGGTGAAGGCATTCAGGATGCCCCAGAGCGTCCGCGGGTCGGCCGTCGGACGAAGGGCAGACGCCTGAAGAGTCGCGCCCAGCTGGTTGGTAATACCCTCGCCACGAAGTTCGGCGTTAACCTGTGCATCGTAGGAGGCCGGCCAGGCGGGCTTCATTTTCTGCAACGCACCACCGATTGCCAGGTAGTCGCTGGTCAGCGGCACCTCTGCTTTCTGCAGTTGCCGAAGCCTTGGCAGGCATCTGGTAAACTGCTCCGCCTGGTTGCCAATCTGCTCAACGGCGTCGCCGATGTCAGCATCGAGCGTACGGTCGCCGGTGTCGAAATGACGATACGTGAAACTGCCGAGCATGTTGCTCGAGTGGAACTGATTCAAGCACAGCATTCGCATGGCGAAAAACTCCATGCCGATCTTGTAACTGCCATCGTAACTGTTGAGCGCCCTGACACCGAGCATCAAACGATCTTCGGGATCGCCATTGACCGTATCGCCAACTTCCGGCAAATACCAGGCCATCGCGAACTTCTTGCCGTCCCAGGTAATATTTGACGACTTTGAGCCCTCGTACCCGGGCATTGGCCGGAACGCCTCCCCGGTGCGAGTCAAAACGTCTTTGGTCAACTGTACGACATAGGTGTTCGGCACCAGCCGGTAGCCAGCACCGTGAATTGCACCTCGAGAGGCGATTGGCACGAACGCGTTCGTCTCTCCGTCCTTGAGCCGAACGACCGAGTACTTGCTGTCGGTCTCCGCCAGCGGCATGAGGTCCACGTCGCAGAACGGGTTGTCGTTAATTGTTTCGGTAGGCATGATAATACTCCAATAGTTAAAGGTTTAGAACCAGGAAGGGGGAGCCCAGCAGCCTACCGAGAGGGAACTAAGCCCTCTCGGCAGACTACTATGACCCCAATCACACACTGTTGCGCCTAAGCGCTTGCGCGGGCTCGCGCCCGCATAAGTTTTTTTGGATCGAAGCTGCCGCATCCATTGGTAAGATGTTCAGCAGCATGTGCGGTTGCCCTGAGCGCTTGCAGAAAGAGCGAATCGCCTTCCTCGGCGTCCTCTTCCAGTACAGCATTCGGGTGCATGGCGCATTCAATTTGCCGGTCAATCGCCGCCATCGCCCGTCGCTGGGCGCGACTTTTAACTACGGCGAACGCAGCCACGTAGACCACTCCGACTATCGGGCTGAGCAAAGTGCCAACGCCGATAAGGCTGGAGCCAACGCGGACCGCGTCTTTCTTCGCGTCAATCTTTTCGCGCAACGCCTCCAGCGTTTTTCGATGCCGGTCGTGCTCGTCCATCTCAGTTAACTTGGCATCAACGAAGGCCATAATGCGATCGAGCTCCTGTACGCTTGACGCGTGGTGGATTCGATACACAACATAGCCTACGCCAAGACCAATAATCAGCT
>Ga0307376_10000531_pt1 | contig 46541 bp, 70 predicted proteins | sample TR2MG_FD_202536 | JGI IMG/M metagenome (GOLD analysis project Ga0307376, IMG submission 202536) | Soil microbial communities from Risofladan, Vaasa, Finland - TR-2 | ecosystem: Environmental > Terrestrial > Soil > Coastal area > Acid sulfate soil | place: Finland: Risofladan, Vaasa | collected...
TCATAGCACTCTTGACATGTCAAGGGCAGAGAAGGCATGGTGGAGGTGTGCTAGACGACAAATTCATGGAAGCTTTACGTCGGGTGGAGGACTTGCCATTCAACCCGAAGATGGAGGCGCAGTTGATCTTGTCTGTGCGTCATTCGTTCGACGACCCAGAGTTCCGAAAGCTCATGGCTATGAGCTACGAAGATCTCGCAGAGTATTTCATCAAGAAGGCTGAGCTATGAGATGCGAACTGATTGCCAACGACGACCCCGACTGGGACTGGTACACCATCGAGCGCAAAGAGCACGACGGCAGAACCTGGATGGAGCCATTCCCGGAAGGGGGAGGCGCATCCCTCATGTTGAGCGCACGCCCAAGTGACGCCTGCATCGAGGGACCCAAGGAAGAGATGCTCGAGATCGCATCCGCCATCACCAAGGGCGAGAGCGTGAGCTTCAAACGTTGCGCAGCTCGCAAAGTGGGCGACACCTACGAGCTGCTGAGCCCACGGAACAGCCAGACGCCTGCTGTGCTCACGCTTGAAGAAGCAGCCGAGCTTGCCGACGACATCGTCACGAAGTTGGTGTTCTGATGAAGCTATTCAGGGTGGAACTCACCATGACCACGGAGGCCATCATCTTCGCCGAAGATGAGGCTGCAGCTCTCGCGACGGCAAAGGACAACCTGAGTGACATCGTCGAGCAGGGTCTGGACCACGGCACGAGCGATAGCTTCGAGGTTCGTGAACTCAATCAGGGGCACAAGCTTCCACCGGGTTGGGGACAAGACTGCATCCCATTTGGCGAAGACGACCGAACCATTGCCCAGCTGTGGGACGCGGAAGATTGGGTCGAGGTTCGCGAGGGCAGAGCCCATTGCAAAGTCTGTGACCGAGAAGTTTCCGTGAAGCCAGGCAGCGCTCACGACTGCCCAGGAGGCAAGTGATGCATTCCTTCTGTCCCGAGTGTGGACCCGAAGTTCGTTGCGATGAGGACGGGTGCTGTGTCACCTGTGGGGCCACAGCCATGGGACGTGCTGTCGAACGACTCCCTGAGCTGACTGATCGATACCACAGGTGCTCCGACTGCAGGCTGGCCATCGACATCGAGACCCGGAACCCAGCAACGCCCATGAAGGGTGCAGAGCAGCTCATGATGAACATGGCCTGTAAGGACTGCGTGGACAAGGGAGGCTGGCTCGACGAGAAGCCGAAGTGTTCTCTCGCCGCCACGCATGGTGTCGTCGCGGTACGCGAGCGTGGAACCATCAAGCACTTCTGGACCTGTATCACCTGCCACGTCCAAATCGCCAGAGCACCAGACCGAGACCCCAGCATCCCGGAGAAGTTCACAATCTGATGGGTGGCAAGCCTCGCAAGTCCAGACGACAAGCCACACTCGAGAAGTGGCTGCACCCAGACTGGGTGGTGCTCCGTTGGGACAACTTGTCTCCGAGAGATGGCTTCACGCCCAACATCCTGTACGCAGTATTCCGACCAGACTTCGCTGTCGTTGGCAACGCCTGGTATCACGAGGGTCTCAAGTGGTGCCCGATTGGCAAGGGAATGACGCTGCACGTCACTGAGCTTGAGGACCTGTTGAAGCTCATGAAGGGCGAGTGATGGCCCGCATGGAGAATGACATCCTGTACATCAAGGTCGAGGACTTCGATGAGCTGGGAAAGCTCAGCGTGCTGGATTGGGCAGACAACGGGGACCGTTGCAAGCGCTGGATGGAGAAGCACGGTGCCAAGGAAGACACGCAGTGCCACGAGGACCCACGTGAGCAGTGAACCCATCTATTACGAATGCGCCTGTGGTTACGAGACCTATGTCGCAGCCTACAACGACTGCCCCAATTGCGGTCGAGCCCATCACCACACAGAGCTGAAGCTTGGCAATCCGCAACGACGACCACGCCAGTTCTGCTCAAAGTCACCTCCCGACGACCTCTGCATCTGGGGCAAGGACGACAAATGCCTCAATTGCGGAGACCGATATTGTGAGTGATAGACTCGTGGCATGGGACTGGGCTGGACACACAACATCTGCGAGGAGTGCTACCGGAAGAAGTTCCCAGGTCGAGAGCCCATGCTGCTTGTCAACTTCGAGTGGGACGAGTGCTGCTTCTGCAACGAGAAGAACATTGATGGGATCTACATCCGATGCGACCCCAAAGAGACCAAGTGCACCCATGACCCAATCTAGTCCACACGCACCTACATTTTTCGACGGGCTTTGGCGCTTCGCGCCAACGAGCAAGCAAGCGATGACGAATGACTAACCCGCTGCACTGCACCACACAACCAGGAGGGAGCTGCGTCTGTGGCCATATCTGGGAGGTGCACTGGGACGGTGAAGGCGCGGACAGGAAAGGCTGCTACCACTGCTCGCAGGCTTCCTCCAGCAGCCTAGACCCAGAGGTGCGCGCAGCCATCTGTGAGAAGTTTCGCCAACGCTGTGGCTACCACTCGCGCGCATGGGGCTGCCGATGCGATCTCGAAATTGGCCACGAAGGCAATTGCGTTTCGGCTGGCGATGGTTTCAAGGGCGGCTACATCCCTGGCGAAGAGAAGTAGCTACTGAAGTCTCGTCCTGAGAGTGTATAATTGAGTAGTGCCGAAGGTCAAAGAAGCCCTGGGGAAAGGCAACTCTCATCGGGGCTGGATGGTCTATTGCCAAGGTTGTGAGAACGTCCACGTCTATGACTCGGATCGTTGGAGCTTCAATGGCGACATGGACAAGCCAACCTTCAAGCCCAGCTACCTGAGCCAGGCACCTAACCATGGCAAGAAGAACAGCAGACGCTGCCACACGTTCCTGACCGATGGCGTGTTTCACTTCCTTGCCGACTGTTCGCATGATCTCGCGAGCAGCTACCACGAACTGGGTGAGTTCCAGTGGGGTCCTCCCGAGGAGTGTGTAGAAGAGAAGCCTGAGACCGACTGAGGTCTTGACACGTCAAGAGCAGTATGAGCTGATTGGCTCATGGGATTCAAAGTACGCAGGCGAGTGCCTGAGAGTGTCGCGCACCCTGTGGTGTTCGTCCCTCCTACACGTGCGTGTTGTCCCGTATCTGGTTGTTGGAGCACGATTCCGTGTCCGTTTCACGCAACACCAAGATTGATGCTCAACTAGGAGATCGAATGACCAGCTGCTTAATCGTCGAACGCCTGCCATGGGAAACTGGTGGTGGCGCACAAGTCCAACTTCCCCTCAAGCTGGCCAACCAATTCTTCGGCAGAGTGGGCAAGACCATCACCGTGCGTGTGTTCATGCCTCGTCGAGCCAAGGCACCCTGCTACCAGAAGGACATCAGCATCTCGAACGTTTACAAGAACGGCACCAGACGCATCAACAACTTTCCCGAGCTTGGGAGTATTGGTCCGAGTCTGTTGTTCTTCGAGCAGACTGGTACGCCTGATGTTTTCGACTTCTGGTGGGAGTCGGGTGACATGCACGCGATTGCTGCTCGGTACAACGACTGGTACTTGGCTCCGCACAGCCAACATGGTCGCGGACGCATCGCACTCATCGTGCCCAGGTCGGTGAGGAACTCGTGAGCATCGACGAACGGTACTGTGAAAGCTGCAAGGACGTGCTGGGTCTCCGCACGATGGCAGGCTACGATGACGAGTTCATCAAGGGGGTCGCTGCTGCGTTGCTTTGGTCCTACCCGGATGCCGACAAGCGTGAGCTGATGACTCGCGGCATGGCGATCCTAAAGGGGTGCTGCAATCCAGCGTTTTTGGCGAAGCACTTGACACGCCCTGCGCCTGCCCCCATAGTTGGAGCATGAATCATTGACAGCCAGCCCACCGAGGCAGAGCCGCTCACCCAGTACATCATCGTCCGTGCTGATCTCCCTATCGGGATGATCGCAGCCCAAGTAGCCCACGCAGCAGGCGCAGGAAGCGAGAGACACCCAGACGGAGTCCACGTCGTGGTGCTTTCCGTTTCCTCCGAAGACGCGCTGTTGGCAGTCTCCGCTCGTCTCGTGGAGGCTGAGATTGCCCAGACCCTGGTGATTGAGACAGACTCACCCTACGAGTCTCAAGCGATGTCAATCGGGTTAGAGTTGATCCGGGACCGATCTGGTGTAACTCGTATCCTGAGTTCCTTGCCACTATTTGGGAAGGTGGTGTCATTGGCTGCAGCGTAGAACTTTCGGGGAAGTAGCTCAACTGGTAGAGCTGCGTGTGCTTGGATTCCAGGCTGCGTGGTAGGAGGTTCAAGTCCTTCCTTCCCCACCAAAGGCCCTATACCGTGTAATGGCAGCACGCTGAGAGTAATGATCTCAGAGGTGGAGGTTCGATCCCTCCTGGGGCCTCCGCCGAATGCTAGAATCAGCTCGTGACGAGCGATGTCAAATTCGAGAAAGTGGGAGACCACCACAAGCTGATTCTGACCAATGGAGCAGTAGATAGGTTCGACGCTCAGAAGCGCAAACTCGAGAACCTTCTCGGCAATACCATCTCCGATGAGGAGGCTATCAACCATATGCTTGGTGACCTCGAGTTGGATAAGAGTGCCTAACTGGCGCAGCATCGAAGGTGGCGAGCAGACCATTATCGAGGACTTCGTCGTGTCCGTGCTAACTAATGAGCAACCACACAGTGCCTGGCGCGTGGTGATCAAGAGTCGCGGGAACAAGCGCAAGTTCTTCGAGAACAGTGTCGTCAACGGGCTGCAGACCAAGAGCATTGCCAAGTTCGTGGCCACTGCACTGCTCGCCAAACTTCGGTATCTCGAACGAGCCACTAAGTCTTGACATGTCAAGAGCAGGACGTGCATGGTTCGCGCATGACAACCACTGAAGACACAGAACCAGAAGGCTTGGGAGCGATACTTGGCGACCTTGGCAAGGCTTTCACGAAGTTCAAGGACGAGCACGGTGAACTCAACCAGGCGCACGCACACTCGCGAGAGAACGAGCCTCTCACAGTCAATGAGGTTCGCGTCCGAGGCACTGCCGAACGAACTGATGCGAAGGTGGGTTCTTGGGTCGCAGTGCGTCCCTGCGATGCGCCATCAGAGAACAAGACCTTCCTCGGAATCTACCTGGGGGATCTTCCCACCGGACCGATGGTGAACCACGCACCGAAGTCGGGAACGCTGTTCATCGACATCAAAACCAACCCAGCCATCTGGGTACCAGACCAGAATCGCATTGTCTGGGGTATGGGTTCTTGGTGGGGTATTATTGAGAGCGCGAACGACCTCAAAAAGATCACCAACCAGGACATCGAAAACATTTGGTACGTCAAAGCGCTCAAGTCACTAATCGTCGAATGAGACGCAAAGTTCTCCCAGGTCGATGCAGCTACTGCGGCGGTGCCATGCTCATCCCGATCCCTGCGAAGATTGAAGCTGAGTGGGCACGCTACAAACGAGCAGAGCGGGCTGAAATCTGGGTGGACGGGCATTGTTACCTCTGGGACGTAGTTGCGGCGGAGTGGCAATTGGACGTTGTCCGCTGCGACTTGCACGTCGAGCATGCATCGGACCCACGAAAGTGGGTGGAATTGCGTAGCGGATCTGGGCCATACTGGTGACGTGGCTCATGACGACACAGCAGAGTACTGCACCTGTGTTGAGTTGATTCACGAGTACAAGCGCCTGGGCAAAGCGGTTTCGTCAAGCTGCCAAGTGCATGAGTGGGACCAGACAAATGCACGCAACGGACTCGCTGTCATCGAGCTGCAGAAGTTCCGCAACGAGCTGATCGCTGCCAGCTACCATGCCTTCGCGGAGAGGCTGCAGTTCATCATCAGCGCACTCGATCCAGCCAGCACAACACCACCACTGCTGCGCGTTGGTGCCAAAGGAAGCTGGTCCTGGTATCGGGATCTTCCCGGCCCCATTCACCTGGTCGTGGCAACCACCCTGCTGTGCCTGGACGCACCCATAGCGGAGCAAACCACTGATGGCTATTGGAATCTCAAGTGGACCGACTGTGCCGACCTTTCGACTTGCGCTGCATGCATTGAGTCCATCCGTAAGTCTTGACACGTCAAGTGGCTGAGTGGCAGTGTTCGCTTCATGAACACCACCGAAGAGAAGACAAAGCCAGAAGCCTTTCCAGGACAAGGCGGACAAGAGCGTCCACCAGACCCAAGAGCTGAAGCACTCAAGCATATGCTTCTCACTTTGCAGGAGTGGATCGGGAGCGTTCCCGCAGACGAGCAGGGGATGATGACACTGGAGACAGGTACCATCTTCGCACACAACCAAGCCGTAGGGATGTGGCTCACTCAACTCGAGCAGTTCGGGATGATGCTCCAAGGCCAAGAAGAAGCACTCTCACGCCTCACCAACATAGCAACTGAGGTCCAGCTGATTGGGCAGCGACTCAACGCAGAGCTGAACGCACGTATCCCACCGCGCGCAGTTGCTGCTGTGGTTGAACCAGAACCCAAATGAGACTCGTATTTTACGCAGGGCAACTTTTCAGTGAAGGCCCCAAGCGCGACTACGAATGGGGCACCAACGGAGAGTTGATCTGTCACCACCCAGGAATGCGTGACGCTGGGCAAATTCGTGTTGTCGAGATTGAAGACGCATCCGAGCCCACTGTCTTGCAGGTCATTCCATACGAGCCCACCGAGCAGGAAGCTCGTGAGGAAGATTGCGACCACGAGACCTGGCTCACAGTGGACCCACCAAGATGCGCAGGCTGTGGGAAGGTTGGTACGCCAATGAGGCAACACAATGACACCTGAGCGACTACGCCAGATTCGCAAGTCCTGGGAGGACGGTGACACCGTTTTTGGGGATGCTGGAAAAGAGATGCTCGAAGCGCTTGAGGCGTTGCTGGGGTGCGACCCGGCACACCCCGTACAAGTTCTCGACCTGAGGCTCAAGGACCAGCTCATCCACGACGCCAAGACTCCAAACATGCTCGAGTACGGCAAAGTTTCCTTCCCAGCATCGGATTTTTACGATGAGGGTGGAAAACTGAGAGTGGACCTCGATGGACTGGCTGCCGAGACCGAGTCAATCGTCAAGGGACACTTCGAGCTGGCTCGTGACGCCGCGTTCCGGGATGCCAGGGAGGAAGCGGACGCACGAGACGAACTAGCCGCTACGGGCCTCTATGATGGCAACAAGAGGTTCAATGCCAAGGTCCACGGACTCACCTGCGACCTGGATGAGGACTGCGATTGCGAATGAGGGAGCCGACCTGCCAAGAGCTGTGTTCCTACGCCAGCACGGGGAAGTACTGCGCATGCGACGGCTACCCGCTCCAAGTCTGGCGACGGGACCACAAGCAGACAGCTTTGGCAAAGCTCACGCCCGACCCCAAGATCTTCAAACCAGAGCCTGTCAAAAAATCTGTGTCATCCGACCCTGCACCTGTGAAGACAAAACCAACGCCACAGAAGCAGCCACGAGTGACGGACGACAAACGCAAGTCGATCTCCATCAGTGGCACCATTTACGCGAAGCTCAAAGCCAGATCCGAGGCCATGGGGATCAGCATGGCTACCATCGTCACCGACGAAGCCATCAGGTTCTTGGACGCAGAGGACCGCAAGAAGAAGCGGTAGCGTGGGCCTCAATGGGAATGAAACCGAGGAAGAAACCTGAGCCGCGTATGCTTGACTTGGAAGTCGTGATGGGACAACTAGGCTCTGGAATGGCAATCTACTTGAACGGCTACCGCATCGCAGGGAACAAGCCCTGGGGCGGAGGCTCCACCATCAAGAAGTTCAAAGTCTCAGCAGAAGACTTAGACTTGGCGAAAGCAAACAAATGAGCGACGAATACCCAGAAGAAGAAGACCTCGAGAAGATCACCAACTGGCCACACCAGGATTTCATCGGTTGGATGGAGTTCATCAAAAGCGTCTGGTGGATGCCAGACTGGGGCTGGGACGAAGAGGATGGCGTTTACAACATCTCGACCGGAGGCTGGTCGGGGAACGAGTCCATCATCAGCGCAATGCGCCACAACTTTCCGCTGTGGGGATTGTACTGGCAGGTCCACCGCACAGGTGGACACTACGAATTCAAAACAAGGGAAGCGCAAGACCGACCTGACACACCGAAGCCTGCCAAAGTGATCGTCGAGGAGCCACTCGAGGAACCGTGCTTGGGCTGTGGCGAAGTCGCCAAAGACCATCCCAACGCGAGTGGTTGCCAGGAGTGGCACGAGTCCTAGATTCTGTGTAATCCGACCCTCCTGTCATGCGAGACCACACACCAAAAACAATCACTTTCGAGGGCACCAAGTACAAAGTCCGCTATGCGTCCATGGGTGAGGATGGGAACCCAGCTTTCATCTGCGACACGGATAAGCTCTTTGGTGTGTACGGTGACGAGTTACCGTTGTCGAAGGTTCCACCGCCACCAGGTAAATGCTGGAAGACCACTGACCGTGATGTCACTGGACTACCCACTGGAGTAGATGCATGAGTGTTTCATTCTTCGTAGTTGGTGCACAGCCACACTGTTCACCTCGCGACTTCGAGTGCCGGGAGTGCTGGGACCAGGAACCAAACCTGGCCAACACCAATGCGCGCGCATTATTGGCGGCACTGAACCTGGATGACGAAGACCTGACAGGGGAAGCACGCGCACGGGATCTTGTTCCTGCGCTCAAGCGCTTGGCCAAGACACCAGACCCTGGTGAGCCGATGGTTGTCACCGGAAACTTCACTGATTGCGGTCGCGATGCTGGCTACTTGCAAAAACGAGCAAACGAATTGCTCGAACTCTGTCAGAAGGCAGGGGAGCTAGGCGTCATAGCCTGGGGATAGCAAAAATGAGAATGTACCAAAAGATGATGGGGAGCCCGCTGCTCCCACCGTTGCCGAACCGCAACGTCAACCTTGACCCACGAGCGGTAGTAACCTTCACCAATCGAATGCATGAAATGCTCGATGGTGCTGTCGTGGTCGAGTGCACGAACGTCGCCGACTACTTCATCAACACCTACGTAGGTGAAACCAAGAACCCTGCATCTCTGTTTGGTGACCTGCGTGTCGTGTGCCCACCGTACACGAAGACGTTCTATGAGTGGTCCAACCTTCCCGAGTGGATGGGCACCAACGTCAAACGCATGGGACTCCTAGTGCTCGGCACTAAAGCGAATGAAGCTGAGGACGTACTCCTCCACTACGCGCCTGAGAAGACCGGCCAGTCTCAGCAGAAGATTCGCGAGTTCGCAGCGAAGTACGACCCCGAGTGGATCATGTCTGCGTTCCTGTTCATCGAGTTCGACACCCATCCCGACCCTGAGAACGCCAGCAACACCGTGGGCACCGACTTCCGTGGACCCTATGGCACGCATCTCTACTGCGCAGACAAGGAGGGGAACTACCTCGACAGCTGGCTGCAAACCACGCTGACTATGCCTGATGACGAAGAGATGCAGATCATCGCAGCATCACTCGTCGGAGTTCTGGCCATGTCGATGATGAACTGCAAGAACATCATCACACGCACTAACAACCCAGCGCAGAAGCTGAACAAGTCACGCAAGAAGAAGGGCAAGAAACCGCTCATCAGCTTCAAGACCATCCACGTGGACCCAAATCAGAAGTCCTCAGCCAAGACGGCTACGGGCGAGGGCAATGAGGACACACGTCCGCGCGGACCCGTGCACGGGCATATGAAGGACTACCGCAACGGCAAAGGTCTCTTCGGCAAGTTCAAGGGTGTCTATTACTGGGGACCGCAGCTCCGAGGCGATGCCACCAATGGCATCTGTCTTCCCGACTACTCCATCGACAAGAAAGCAGGCTAGATGAGTGGTGAGATGAAAAAAGTGGGGTGGCAATGGTGAAAGCGATCTACAAGTGGAAACTTGACCGACCAGGTGAACCCTTCACACTGAGCTTGCAGATTGGGTATCGCATCGTCCACGCAGGACTCGACGGCGGACTCGACAACGGAGTACCCATGCCATGTTTGTGGGCAGAGGTTATTCCCAACGCAGAGATCGCGTCGGTGAAGTTCCTGCTGGTGCCTACGGGGCAACCCTATAATGAGGAGTGGGTGTACCTGCAAACGCTCAACGTCGCAGGGTACTTCTTCCACCTACTGAGCGAGTGCTAAGTCTTGACACGTCAAGGGCACTAGGGTAGTCCTAATCGATGGGATTCAAAGCTCGCCGACCCAAACACTGTTGTTCCGCGTGCCACCACGCATTCCACGACAAGCTTGAGTGCAAGCATCCGAACTGTGAGTGCACGGGATTCGTCAACGACAAGGGCGAAGCGGTGAGTTATACGGTGCCACCAAAGTCCTAAGCCTGGTAGGCTTGGGAGAATGTCGGAGTCTCGTCCTGAGAAGCCAAGACCGCACCCTGGCGGTATCGTCGTCATCGAAGAGGGTGAAGTGGCTCGAGGAATCCCGGCGCAGCAACTCATAGCGATCATCGGCAAGCTCGATGCATTTGCCTGCTCTGAGGTGCCCTATGTCCCGTTAGCTTTGTGGGACATCGTCATGGACACCAGTGACAAAGGTGTGGCTCTGTACGCAGTGGCCCCAGACCCCAACGACCAGGACGCGGAGTTTGTGGCATATTGGCATTTCGCGCTAGGCTCGTGGGTGTGGGAAGCGTGAAGGACTGCCTGCACAACTTGGGTCGTGACGGCATCTGTAAAGGGTGCAGGACGTGCTTCCATCGCGTTTTGGTGAATTCCGTCTGCGTCGAGTGTGGTATACGCCCGCTGCTGGAAGCTGGGGATTTCGAGAGTGACGACAAGATTCGCAAAGGGGACGAAGGTTCTGGAGGCTCTGACTGAGCCTACGCCGATGGCACGCTTCATGGCGTGCGATGGATGCAAGGCAGAGTTGGTGTGCGAACTTTGTGTCGATGAGTGGCTCTGTTGGATCTGCCGCTACGAGCGCGACAAAATCGTCGATGACATCATCGGGAAGACCATCACCTTGGAGTCTGTTGCTGGTGTCTTCGAGGCCAAGCAGGCAATGGTGCGGACGAGCAGCTCGACAGCCTAGCGGGCATCGAGGGGGAGACACGCCCAGCGCGAGCCACCCATCCGCACCTACATTGTAACCCAAGTCTCGTCCTGAGATTCTGTGTAATCCGACCTTCTCATCGTCATGAGAACAGTCACCGAAATCAAAAACGACCCAACCAGCAAGGTGCCTTGCGGTAAGTGCGGGGGTTCCGGCACCTACGTCGCCAAGACTTCTGGTCGCGGCTACTCCTGCTCCGCCTGCTACGGATCGGGAAACAACTTCACGAAAGAAGCCAAGAAGGAACTCAAGGCAGCCAAAGTGGCTGAGCTTGAAGACAAGCGCGAGCCCCTCAAGGCTTGGGTTGCTTCCCTTCGAGCTGCTGCCTCCACACTCAGTGGTTTCCTGCCACTTTCCAACTCTCCCACACACGATGAGGAGATGGACTACTGCGAAGCTCGAGACGCTATGAGCTTCGACGAGAAGCGTGAAGCACAGACTCACGAGATGCTTGAGTCCATTGCTGATCAAGCTTGGAACAAGGGCTTCGTGACCGACAAGCAGCGAGCTGCTGCCGACCGAATCCTTGTGAAGCTCGCCACTCCCAAGAAGGAAAAGACCACTGTCCCAACGGGCAAGGTGTCCATCACCGGAGTCATCGTTAGCATCAAGAGCGTCGATAACCCCTACGCCTACAACTCCTCCACCCTCAAGATGGTGGTCGAAGATGATCGAGGATTCCGAGTGTACGGAACTCTCCCCAGCCGACTACAGTACCCCTGCCCACGTGGTGAAGGTGGTTGGATCGTCGAGGAAGACAAAGATGGTAACGAGACCTGGTTTCGCAACGCCGACAAAGGTGACCGTTGCTCCTTCAATGCCAACGTCGAGGCTTCCAACGACGATGAGAGCTTCGGCTTCTACAAGCGTCCCACCAAAGTCAAAGCCCTGTAATCAGGGCTTCAGATTCTCTTCCTGAGAATTCTGTGTAATCCGACCTCTCTAACGTGCCCAACACACCCAAACCTGTCTGGACTGTTCACCGCGCTACGGTGACTCGCCTCCCACACACGACGAACTTTGGCCACGTCGCCCACGTCGCCCAAAAGTGCTGGTTGGTTCGAGACGACAAAGGCCAACCCTTTGGCGAGAACTACAGGACTCGCCTCAAAGCTGAGAAGGCTGTCCGCAACTTCACACGCAACAAGGTCACTACCGACCTTGGTCAACCATTAACAGTAGAGGATCTCTAGTCATGTCAACTGTAACCAAAGAAGTCACTACCTCTTACGAAACCGATCTCTGGCTCGTCGAAGTCACTGTGAACCTGGACCTTTGGTGTGAGGGACCCGACAACAGCGTTGGCTACGCGGGTGGCGTCTCACCTGATGGCTACGCGGTCACCGAAGTCTTCGTGTCTTTCTACACAGACGACACCTACAAGGACTTCCACGAGTGGTCCTCCAAGTCTCTCGCAGAAGCTGAGGCTGCCCTATCTTGGCTCGCAGCTGGCCACACTGCTGAGTTCAACAAAGGGCTCGAGACACTCATGGAGAAGGACCACGACAGCGCAGCTGCCGACTACGAAGGCGAAGACGGAAACGACAACGAGCCCGACTGGGACTCGAAGATGGACGAGATGCGAGACCAAGCACGCGAGTGGGGAGGGATGGACGGGGACTACTAGAAATTCTGTGTAATCCGACCTCCCTAGTGAAAGGAAACGAACCAATGTCCAAAGCCCTTGAAGCCTGCCAAAAAGTTGTTGCTGAGAAGCAATTCACCAAAGTTGACGGAGTCCTGCTGGACCTCTTCACTGCCAGTGCCATCGTCCAAGTGCACGGCGCACTCAGCCCCACCAACCAAGCGAAGTTCGCTGTACTTCCACTCACCAAGATGGCGAGCGTTGCGCTCAGCTGTCTCAAGTAAAGGAACCAACACCATGACCAACTTCAACAAAGAAGAACTCGCTCTGCTGGCTGATGCCTTGATCACTCGAGTGGAAGAACTCAACGAGAGGATCTCACTGAACCATATGGTGGTCCAGACCACGCAATGGCGAGATGGCTGCACAGCCCTGCTCACCAAAGTCCATGAGGCACTCGAGCCCAAGACGAAATGCGAATACTGCGACAAGCTCGCCAAGTGCGAGAAGAACAGCTTCGACAACAGCATCTGCACCGAGTGCTACGACGAGCAGCAGGCAACAATCAATCAACACCACAAAGACGTTGGAATGAGCTGCTACTGCAGCTTGTGCATGTAGAAAGGACCGAGACTATGCCTAAGAAAAATTACACCACTCTGTTGGCTGCGGCACTTCAAGTAGGGCTTGAGGCCCCAAAGGAACGTGGAATTGGCTGTGGACGTGTCTACGTCTGCATCGTCGAGTCTGAGGACGCCAAAGGGATCGCCAAAGCGGCCAAGAACTTGGGGCGCATCTTCCAGAAGAAGGGCTACGCAGGAATGTCAAATGTCCTCTATGTCGGATACGACAATTGTGACGGCAGGGCCTTGGGCCAGGGGACAGCCATCGCGAATTCATTGGGAGCAGCTGGTGTCCGTTGTTACCGCGATGAACAAGGAGACTAGACGTGGTAGTCTGGTGCCATGTCGGCATCAGTCGCCTACGAACCTTGGGAACCTATGATCGAATTTAGTCCTTGCGACCAGGGATGGCGGCGATGCAACTGCTGCAACACTGAAGGTGTGCAGTTGGTAAATGTCATTTTCAGACTCAACAACTCCAAGAATCGCACGAGCGTGATCACCCTCTGTGAGGGCTGCTGTCACGAGCTGCAGGGAGGGTCAGCCACTGCGATGCGCTCCGTCTTCAAGGAGCACGAGGTATCAAAGGGCTGGGCGTACCCTCTGAAGCGGACCAAGGTCACGAAATTCCACTATTTCGTCGGCGCAACATCGTTGTGTAAGCGCTACGAAGAGAAAGTGCTGGCACTCTCGACAGGTGCACCGCACGCATACGAGTGCTGCACTCAATGCTTTGTGAAGGCCAAGAAACATGACAGAACATAAGGAGTGTCGATGCGGAGCAAACCTGAAACTTACGGAAGGTCGCTGGCCGAAGCATTATCTACAAGACCTGCCAGAGTGGCTGGACAACAGACCCTGCAGCCAGGGCGGGAGACTCCAACAGCGGAGGGCTGCCAAGCCACGTTCACCTCTGTCGGCGGTTGCTCGCCGGGCAATATCGAAGGTCCGGTAGAGTTCCTCCCCATAGGGCTCGAGCATGCGGAGGAGATCTCCGAGTGGATGGACTACATCCACAACAAGCTTTTCGCGGAGTTCATGATCCCTCCAGACATGATCCCAGTGCATTTTTCAGGATCCATGCACGCTGACCTTCCGAGGAGCCCACGTCCGCCTGCACCTCTTGCGTGTGAGCCGGATTTCGACTGGGACTGGTAGCTCTTGACATGTCAAGACCTCTGCTGCGATGGTCTCGACATGGGAAACGAAACGAAAGAGCACCTCAAGGACCGCATGGCGCTTCGCAAAGTTGGCGCAGACCCAGCAGCTGCCTCCAGCGACGACAATATGGTTGTGGTTGCGCGGAACCCTGCAGAGATGCAGGTAGCGCAGACCAAACTCATCACGTGGGCAGCCCGCATGCGCGAGCAAGTGAGTGTTGAGCTGGCTGAAGCTGAAGAGAACCTCGCACAAGCGGTCAAGAACAAGTGGCGGCAGACAGGTTTCAAGACCTGCGTGAAGCAAGCACTCGAGCGTGCGAACTACTACGAAAAGGTTGAGGCTGCCCTCCAAGAAGGCTTTGTCATCGTGCCCAACTTCGACTTAGACATTTTCGCAATTCGGACCACACAGGATGCTCCTGACGACCAATACCTGAGCAGGCGCTGGGGAAAACCTCACCCAAGTGAGTTCGAGAACAAGTCGGATCGCCCAGTGCTAGGTGATGGCTCATACATGAATCCTTGGCCTGAGCTGGTGCACTCAAAGCAGAAGGTCACAGACCGCAACAACGAAGAACACACTGAGTGTCGAGCAGACGTTGTTGGTTGGCAGCCAGTGGACTTTCCGTTCAAGATCGTCAAGCCGCAAATTCTCAGCGATACAGCACGAGCGCTGGCGATGAACATCTTCGATGAGGTGGGAGTCACGCCACACAGGCAAGTGCGTAAGCAGGACCCGATGGTCATCGGCCAAATCATCTACAAGAAGAACTCTAACACCGAGAAGAGAATCAGCTTCTTGGTGACCTGGTGGGTGGACCACAGCGACATTGAGGTCTAGTGGGCATCATCGACAATCTCAAGAAGAAGTTGTCTGCTAAGGTCCAGGAGGAGAGCGCGTCGGCATTCCCAGACGTGAAGGATGGACCACTACCCAATGGTCTCAATCCGTTTGATCGTCCTCCAGTCATGCCTGCCATCCCCAAGAGTTGCTGGCCTGAGTGTCAGAAGTGCTCTGATGGTCGCAGGGTTGAGTCTGTGCGCTTCCTGAGACCGACCTCAGGTAAGGAAGCAGACTTGCGTGTAGTAGCCATGGACTGCCATGGAGAGCGTGCGCTGTTGACCCTCACCGCGAGAGACCTCAATGAGTGCCGGGATGACGCAGACAAGGCACGCATGTTCATGGAGCAGATCTGTGAGTTATCGTATTTCAAGGGAGCCACTAAGCTCGAGCAGCCTGCAAGCCGCTGGAAACCAGAGGACAAGCCCAAGAAGAAGAAGTTCACCACCGAGGAGCGTATTGATGCGTGGAAGAAGGGCTCACCACAGCTCAGCAAGCCGGTAATGATCATCGAGGACGATGCTCCTAAAGCCCCAGAAAAGCCCAAACCGTTGAAACGTAAAGACGCTCCTTGGAACTTCTGATTCTGATACACTGGAATCAGCAGGGGAGGGCAGTGGGATGCCAGAAGAACGCGCAAAGAGAGATTCCGTATCACCGCTACAGCGGAAACTAGCCAAATGGACAGGCATCATTGCCTCCGTTGGTACTGCACTCGCAGGTGTTGTCCTGCTCTCGGTTCAGACTTGTGGCGAAATTCGAGCAGCCACGACCAAGGCCAAAGCCTCGGAGGTCAAAGTGAATGCTAGTTACGAGACTTTGCAGCCCATCGTGGAGGACTTGGTGCGTGTTGCGGACGAGACCACTGAGTGGTCAGATGGTGTGAATGCGGACCTTGATGAGCTGCAAGGACTCTACGAGGAGATCGACGAACTCAAGCTGCAGCTGGTACGTCACGATGCGTATTTCGACATGCTGAAGGAGAACAATAGCAATCTCCGCAACACGTCAAGACCTGCAGAAGCTGTTGCAGCTGTTGCAGCGGTCCAGGCTTCAAAACCTGAACCAGCCCCCGACAGGTATAGCAAGCCCAAGGCATCGAAGATGAAGCTGGACGCACCACCAAAAGATCTCAAAGATGCAGTGCAGCAGCAGCTTTTTAAGTAGAATCACAGGTCAGTTCAGTCGAGAATTAGTAGTCTTGACATGTCAAGGCTTCCTGGGATACTTCTAGCTCTGCTGCTTCGCAGGCGCTGCCTGTATTGGGACTTAGGACTTGGATCATGAAATTCTGTGTAATACGACCTTCTGCCTGGAGAGGAATATCTAATGGCAGAAGAGGATGAAGAAACGTGGCGCACACAGCCCCACTATCCTGAAGTAGTCGAATTGCTCAAGCGCGACATGGCGCTGGAGCTGCAAGAGCTGACAGATAGCACTGAGTGCTTCGGACACGCCTGGGTTGATTCCGATGGTGAGTGTCCTGAAGCTGGTGAGTGCGTACTCGCGTCGTTTTGCAAGCAAGCATGGAACATGGTCCAGGTGTCTAGGGGTAGGAGTGCAATGGCTCCGCCTGCAATTCAGACAATCTCTGAACCAGTACCCAAGCCGCCACCAAAGCCTGCAAACCCCTATGTAGACGCACACAAGGGCTCAATCGCCAAACCGTCGAAGTCACGCCCACTGGGGCGTCCGAAGAATCAGATACGCAACAAGTACGCCGATAGCGCCAAGTTCAAGCGCAATGGCTACACTGATCTGGGTCGAAGAGTGGACGAGCTTGTCGCTGTTTTCGTCGAAGGCATTGGGGACCCACCACACCTACCACTGATCTGGAACGCGAAGAACTTCGATGATAAGTACTCATCGCTTGGACCCGTCGTGCTGAGCACTGCACGCAACTTCCACACCGTTCACTACGAAGGCATCAAGGTCCTACGATTCTGGACCAATGCAGCTCGCCACGCCATTGTGGATTTGACTCCAACACTACTCGCGGACGTGGCAGCTGCTGCGAAGACGCTAGGTGAAGGTAAGGACGGCAAGCCTCAAATGGAGCCACCAACCAAAGTCCCGCAAAAGAGCTGGGACAAGCTGCGACCATGTACCCACCGTGTTGTTGTGCGCACACCAGAAGCCGCTATGGCTCTGGCTAACATTCTCCGTCAAACACTCTCATTTTGAAATCCGTGTAATCCGACCGTAAGACCATGGCTAGAAAACCATCCAAATCAAAGCGAATCCGCATCTTCGAGTCCTCCATTGAGAGACTTGCCCGAATCCTTGCCAACAAGTGGAAAGATCTCCGCGTTGTGTTCAAGCATGGTGAGTGCAAGACCGATGGTTCGACCATTTTCCTACCTGTCCTGCCAGACAACGCACCTCAAGAGTTGATGGATGCGATGCAGGGGCACCTCGATCACGAGGCAAGCCACGTCGTCAACACAGACTTCAAGGTCTTCAACAGTTGTAAGCGGCGACCAAAGCTGCTCACCACAGTCAACGCGATGGAGGACCCACGCATCGAAGACAAGTGGAAGAAGATCTACCCAGGTGCTCGCGTCAATCTCAAGCGTTCCCAAGACTGGAGCCTTCGTCGGGTTGCTGAGGAGCACGAGGTTGAGGATGAGAACGGCAACAAAGTCATGACGAAGCCTTGGGATGGCCTCTCGGACCTTGGCAAGTTCCTCTTCGTCTCGTGTGCCTACGCATGCGAGGACTTCGATGACACCTATTGGTTCTTCAACGATGTTGTTGAACCTGAGGTCATGAAGGAAGTTCGCAAGCACTCCGACCTTTTCCGCAAGGCAAAGGCAGCCAACGACACTGGCGAAGTCAAGGTGCTCGCTCAAGAGCTGCTCGATGCACTCGGTGAGGATGATCCAGAGATTGAGGAAGTGGACCCCGAGGACATCGAGGATGACGCAATCATTCTGCCTCCAGGAGCTGGGCAAAGTCCACAAGACCAGGTCATGAACAAGCAGCCTGAGCGTGACCCCAATGCACCAAAAGTCTACCAAGCTCAGATGGGTGAAGGTGAAGGCCAAGGGCAACCACAGCAAGGTGAGGGTCAAGAGGAAGGCGGACAGCCTGGTGGCGAAGACTCTGATGCAGAGAACAGCGGATCAGGCGGAGCCAACTACGACCCAACAGATGAAGAACTCGCGAACGACGAGAAGCTCACAAGCAAGTACGAGATGCTCCAAGCGGCTGCCGACCGAGAGGTCACTGGCCAAGATGACTACCTGGTTTACACAACCGAGGGCGACAAGATTGAGCGCATCGATGGTGAAGACCGAGTGGCCTACAAAGACTTCATGCGAGACGCCACACGCATCGTGTCTCCAATGAAGCGGCGACTGGCACGCAGCCTACTCTCAACCAACGTGTCTCGCTGGGACAACGACAAGCTCCGAGGAAAGATCAACCCGCGCAGTATTTACAAGGTTGGTCTCGGGACCAGCAAGCGAGTGTTTCGACAGAAGGTGGAAGCTGAGTCCTTCGACACAGCGGTGCTGCTCATGGTGGACCATTCTGGCTCCATGCGAGGCAGCCAGCTTCGCCTGGCGGCACAGACCTCCATCGTCTTCGGCGAGCTGCTCCACCAGCTTGGTATCCCTTTCGCAGTCATGGGATTTTCCACAGGCAATGGCCAGGAAGGCTACCAACGCCAACAGCAGGCCAGTGCAGCTGAGCGCAAAGTGTACAAGCGCTGGGGCAATCTCTGGATTGGTGAGTACAAGTCCTTCGAGGACCCTTGGAGTCGAGCTGGTTCACGCATCATCACCATGCCATCACACGGCAAGATCAACACCTACGACGGGGAGAGTCTCCGATATGGTGCTCAGGTGCTCCTGAATCGCCCAGAGAAGCGCAAGATTCTCTTCTGGATGAATGATGGCTATCCCTGTCCTAACGGTGCAGACGATACCTCAGCGCACTGGGAGTACGCGCACGCATGCGCAGCTGAGGTCGAGAAGAAAGTGGAGTTGTTCGCACTTGGCATCAACGCACCAGACGTTGCCCGCATCTACTCCAACTGCGTCATCGTCAATGACATCCAAGACCTTCCGAAAACCTGCCTCCTTGAGTTGGATGCGATGCTACGCAAGGGCAAGAGTTTGAGGACCAAAGCGGCGTGACCCAGACTGTGGAAACCGTCAAGCAGGTGTACCTCACCTGCCGAACGGGTGGAGCGTACAAGCACTACCTGTACGCCATTCGTCGGCAATCCAAGCCCAGTGGCCATATGAGTGGCGTCATCGACTACTACCTGGAATCTGGCTGGGGACCCATCGGCGGCAACATTCGGTCAAACGCAGCCAAGCGGATACCTGGTGGTGAGGAGGAAGCTATTCGTGCGCTGACCAAGGAAGTACGCAAGCGCACTGACAAGGGCTATGTCCGAGCTGAAGTCGATCACAACGAAGTACCAAAGACGCAAATGCCCAACTGGTGGGCATTCATCGAGAACACAAAGACCGTAACAAAAACGAAAGCAAAAACCTTTCAACGCAAAGACGCCCCCTGGGCATTTTAAGGACTACATGACTACAAAAATTAAATGCCTCGACCATGGCTTCGTTGAACTCGTTGACGTGATGGGTGACGACCAGGCCATCGTCGATGCAGCTCGAGTGAGCGTCTCAGGAGAAGACGTGAAGACGGTACAGGACAACACGGGACTGATTCGCTATCTCATGCGCAATCGCCACACGACTCCCTTCGAGATGGTGGAGCTGAAGTTCCGCTGTAAGATGCCCATGTTCATCGCGCGCCAATGGGTACGCCACCGTACAGCAAACATCAACGAAATGAGCGCACGCTACTCAAAGCTCCCAAACGAGTACTACGTGCCTGCTGAGGAGGATATCCAGTTTCAGGCGACGGTGAACAAGCAAGGGCGCAACGTGAGCGCAGGCATGATGCCAGCTGTGGGTGCACAACAGCACTCCTTCAGGGAAGAAGCAGCGGAATGCTTTGATCTGTACGCACAACGACTGGAGGATGGTATGGCCAAAGAGCTAGCACGCATCAATCTACCGTTGTCGTCATACACGCAATGGATTTGGAAGATTGACTTGCACAATCTCTTTCACTTCCTTAGCCTCCGCGCACACCCGCATGCGCAGATGGAGATTCGTGTTTACGCTGAAGCGATGCTGGAGATGATCAAACCGATTGTCCCCATTGCAGTTGAGGCGTTTGAGGATTACAGGATGCAAGCAACATTCCTCAGCAAGCAAGACAAGCTGGCCATTCGGGCTGTCTTCATTGACGGCAGTGACGTGGCCGAGTTGGGTGACCTGTTCCCAACCAAGCGCGAGTTTGACGAGTTCAAGAGTAAATGGTCAGCACTGCTGTCCGAAGGAGAATGAGTATGAAGTATTTTGTGGTTTACGATGATGGAGAAGGTCTCAAGGTTTTTCCAAGTGAAGATTCCGATTCTGCCCTGCAGTTCGCTGCGCACCAGAAGGTCAACGGAGCCTCTTTTGTGCAGGTCGCTGAGGCAATGCCTGGTGAACTGGTTCTCACTGCTCGATTGGTATCGGCGGACGAAGCCAAGCGCCCCGAGCGGAAAGCAGCCAAGCTCAGTCGAGCTAAGGGTGCGAAACGGACCCCAGCTGAGATTGACAAGCTCAGAACTCGAGTCTTGAGTTGGGTGCAGACGAATCCTGGGAAAACTACAGAAGATCTCGGCAAGGCGCTCAGCCTGGACACCAAGGAACTGGTGCTTCCCGTCCGCAAACTGCTCGCTGACAAGGTGATCAAGAAGCGAGGCAAGGCGCGTGCCACCAAGTACTTCCCAATGGCACAGGACCGCAAGCCTGTCGAAAAGAGAGCCAAGTCTAGTCCTAAGCCTTGACGTGTCAAGAGCAGCTGATGTACTCACGTAGATGCCTATGAACACACTACTCATAGTGTTGGGGATCTACGTTATCGGCTGGGGGATAGCCTTTCTGTACGTGCAGCGGCACGCTTATCCGCATTACTGCGCAAAGAGTGGGGAGGTTGTGGAGTCCAGGATACACCAGCTGCATGCGGCTGCCTGGTGGCCGATCATGGCTCCCATCACGGTGGTCAGCAGGCTTTTGAGGTGGAGACAAAGATCAGCTAAAAAATCTGTGTAATCCGACCCTCAGGACGAGAGGGAAAGAATATGCAAAACACAACTGGGACTTCGACAATGAGAGCATTCAATATCCGACCGTGCGTTTTGGTCACGGACAAGCTGACCGTCGAGCGCGGGTGCACCTACCACCGCTACGACCTACAGGTCACAGAGGGTAAGGGCGGTGCTGAGGATGCCACCTGGCTGACCGACAGACACTACAAGAATCGCGAGGAAGCCAAAGAAGCTGATCGCATCTATGCCAAGGCTCGTCACAAGATTCGCTCTGTCTGTGTCGCTACAGACATTGGATTCATTTGCTCATCACGCGACACTGAGACCCTGGAAAAGGCAATTGCTGAGGCGCGAGCCATGGTCAATGACGCCAACGCAGGCTTCAAGCACTGCTTCATAAAATTCAAAGTCCTACGCACACGCATCGAGAGCGACAACAAAGATGGCGTCGAAGTGTTGAAGGAAGCACTGGAAAACAGTGTCGCTACCATTCAATCATCGCTGCAGTCCTTTGATGTCACAAAGGCGCGAGACACCATCAACGGTACCAAGGGAATCGTTGCAGTGCTCTCGGACGCAGAATCACGTAAGATGCTCACTGAGAGCCGTGAGGAAGCTCGCGCACTTGCTACTGAAATCCACAAGCTTCTGAAGGAGTGGGATGGCAGCATCGAGAACGCAATGGCTACTGCAGCTGGACGAGACATCCTGAAGCGCTCCAAAGCGAAGTGGAACTTCTAGGTGGCTCAGCTCCGTGAAGCTCTCGAGCTGCTCGACCTATACGAGTGGCTCGGACAGTACACAGACCTAAAAGAGGCTGGTGGTGACGAGTACCGCATCCAGGATTGCCCTGAGTGCGCGAACTCGAAGTGGAAGCTTTACGTGAACGTCGAGAAGGGTCGCTGGATCTGCTACGTCTGTGAGTGGGGTCGCGGGCTTGGCGACACCGTGCGATTGATGGCTGCCATATCAGGGCGCACTCCATTCAGCGTGCGCATGGAGCTGATGGCGTTGGTAGTCCCTAGCGTTGCTCCATCGGGATACGACCAGGCACTGCAGGCAGCCTTCGGTGAGACCATCGCAGAGGTGTCCAAGGAAGAGGACATCCCAGACGTTGAGCTTCCCGGCTATGACACTTTCACGGGCATCACGACACGCGAAGTGCTCGACTACGCGCTTATGCGTGGGCTCACTGAGCAGGACGTGAAGGACTACCAACTACGCGCTGCAACCAAGCTCAGGCTCACCAAATACACAGGCAAGCCTGTGGAGATTGACGGACCTTTCCTCGTGTTCCCTGTTTACTGCTACGGGCGTGCGGTGAGCTGGCAAGGCAGGAAGACCATCAAGAGCGACATCCCCTATGTCTCGCACAGTCGCGTGAAGAACTGGCTGTGGCCTCTAGGTCCGCAATTCTTCCAACGCTACGTGGGCAGCAAGCTCCTCCTGGTGGAGGGTGTGTTCGATGCGCTTGGATTCCTTCGACTCGGAATCCCAGCACTCTGCACCTTCGGCAAGAGTATGTCCGACGCACAGCTTGAACTGTTGCGCGAACTCTATGTTGAAGAGATTGTGTTTGCGTGGGATACGGACGCATACAAAGAGATGTCCAATGCGGTGGGTAGAGTCGCACACGTTTTTCCCCGCACCAGTGTCATTGACTTCTCTGTGGGCGTCACAGGCAAGGTTGATGCTGGCGACACACTGGCTAAACCTGAACTAGGACCCTGGTTACTGGAGCGGATGAATGCAGCAATGGATGTTCACAGCACGGAGTTTTTCCAATGGCAGATGACAAGAGCATAGACTTCAAGGCGCTCGCAGAGGGAGACATCGTCATCTATAAAGATGAGCTGTACCGCGTGAACGTCGTGGACAATTCCATCAAGACCATTTACATCGCCAACATCAACGGAGGCACAAAAGCGACTGCAGACGAGTTGACCTACGTCGGACACGACACACTCTCAGCCATCGCAGTCAAGGAGATGAAGCCCAAGGCAAAGCCCTACACGTATCGCTGGCGTTGCGGCGACTGGGTGCGGAACGAGAAGCTGGGACTCGTTGGTGAGGTCATCGAGAACCGCGATGGGTTGACCAAGTGTGAGGTCAATCTGTCGGACGGGTTCAAGCTGTACTGGTGGCCGCAGAGCGAACTCACGACAGAACTCGCACCGTACCGAGGAAGCACCTCACACACACCGTACACGTCACCTGGGTACGATCCTCTACAGAAGTACGGTGATGACTTATCCAGGCGCAGAGCTGCACCCGTGCAGAAGGAAAAGAAGAAACCTGGTCTCGACCTATCGACAGCTGGACTCATCAAGAACGAAGTATCGAAGCTTGAGAAAGAGCAGAAGTCTCGACCGCTGAATACCTCAGCACCAACTAAGAAAAAGGATGACGGTGGTTTTGAGGGACCTTCCAAGCCGGTACCCAAACGAAAAGGAGACTGGTAGTGGGAAATTTTGCAGACGATATGGCACCAAGGCGTGGCCTAGTCAATTCGACCAAGACAAAAGAGGTGGACCTGCGTCCGGTCATCCTCTTCACGGACATAGACTTCTTCACTTCTCGGGACAAGGATGGCAAACCCAAAGGCGAGTGGTCATCGAAGGTCTGGGACCAGGTCGTTGAGAAGTTTCTCAACGGTGAGAACAGAGTCATAATTTGTGTGGATGATGAGCTTGGCAAATGGGCCAATGGGAACTTCATCACTGGTCACCATGATGATTTGATCATATTCAACATCAAGGCCGGATCGGCTACCGAGAACACGCTCAGGCTGCAGGTCACTTTGCAATCTTTGGGCTTGAAGATGAAGACGATCCGCAATAAGAGGACTGTCTCATTCCTCAACATCCACAAGTACGTTCAGGGCAACCTGGCGTACTACAGCGCAGACGACTACGAGAAGGCGGACGTGCAGATGGACAAGGAATTGACCTTCGCAGATATGGCCTCACAGCGCAGGTCTTCAGCGTGGCCCTAAAATTCTGTGTAATCCGACCCTCGACTTGTAACTAGGACTTCAACCCATAGGAAAACTGCAACATGAGCCAAACAGAAACAACCCCCAAGCAACGACGCCCAGCACGCAAGGCGGCACCTGAACTCTCATCCCAAGAAATGCTCTCTGAGGGAGACCGTCTTGAAGGAGTGGAATACGACGAAGATGGGGACATCATTAAAGGCGGCTTTGGACAGCCTCCAGAGACTGAGCAGGCATCTTCGCTAGGTAGTGATCTCTCCGCCCGCGCGCCCGCGAGCTTCGGCATCCGCGAGATGTTCGGACTGGACCTTGGGTGGGAGGAAGACACCACTGGCAAGCCCCTCAAGGATGCCGCTGGCAAGAAGATTCCCAAAGAGCGTGAAGTATCAGGATTCGCTGAGCCCACCAAGTGGACTCCCGCAATCGACCCAGCGCACGTCTTCCCACTGGAGGAGACCAAAGCGCTCCTCTTGGCCTTCGAGCTGCGCGATAGGATTCTCCTGGTTGGTGAGACTGGGACAGGCAAGACCACGCTCCTGGAGCAGGTTGCAGCTCGACTCAACTACAACGTCGTCAAAATCAACTTCGATGGTGGCGTCACCCGCTCCGACCTCGTCGGTGAGTGGGTCATTCGCGGCAAGGAGATGGAGTTCCAATACGGAGTCCTGGTCCATGCTTTCCGAATGCCTGGCACCATCATCATTCTCGATGAGTGGGACACCATCTCTGGTGAGTGTGCTTTCGTCCTCCAGCGACCACTGGACAAGAATGACGGCAAGATTCTCCTCATGGAGACCAAGGGTGAGCTGATTCCACTACACCCAGACAACATCATTGCCGCGACAGCCAACACCTGTGGTCAAGGCGATGAGTCTGGACTCTACGCCCACGGCACCAAGGTGCAGAACTACTCACAGCTCAACCGCTTCGGGATGACTATCCGCATGGAGTACCTCAAGCCTGAGAAGGAGATGGAAATGCTCCGCTTGCGTCACCCAGCTCTGAAGAAGGAAGAGGCCCAAGCCCTGGTCAAGGCAATCACCCAAGTCCGAGAGGGCTACGTCCGAGGCGAGCTGTCGGTTCCTCTCAGCCCCCGAGATCTCATCAACTGGGCAGACAAGTACCTTCGCATGGGAGATCCCATCAGGGCGGCGACGTACTGCTTCCTCAACCGGATGCCTCCCGAGGATGCCCAAGTCACCGAGCAGCTCATCCAGCGTAGCTTTGAGGGCCAGTAGCGTGAAGCTCTGGCGAGTCTGGTGGGCGGACGAGCATGGGTGCTCAATTGTCATCGCTGCGAACGAGCAAGAGGCGCTCGACGTGTACGAGGCTGAGGACCCAGGCGAGCAGGACACCCCTGCAGGGGTCGATGAGATTGCAGATCTCTCCGACTTGACCCCCAGGTGTGTCCTGGGAATCGAATAATCTAGTGGAGGCTGGTGGGGTTTTGGCTCTCTCCACTGGCCTCTGCGCACTATTTGTGCACAGGTAGTGCTTGCTGATTCTAGTGCCACTACGTTAGAATGACGGCAGATTCTAACCAAAAGAGAATACGAACCATGCGCACCTTCACAATCTGGTACAAGAACAAATCCGATGGTCGAGCCCCTGAGTGTGCGTTCCTCGCAGACGACTACACCCATGCTGGTGATCTCGACGCACCCAGCGTCAAAGGGTTGGAGCAACTGATTCAGATGGGCAACGTGGACAGCGATGTCGATGCAGAGCCCGCTGATAATGGCCAAGATCTCCACAATCACCGTGCGTTAGCTGTCGGCGACGTGATCCAGGATGGTGACCGATTCTACATCTTCACTCCGGTAGGAGTTTGGGCAGACGTTCAGGTCTTTCTCGACTAGCCAGTCCCAAACTCTTGACACGTCAAGAGTCTATGCGGCATGTTGTCACCTGTGGAGAACGGGCGAAAACACGCAGATCCGCGCACAGTTGCGGGGAACATCATTTCTGAGCATGGTGCGCCAGCTTTCAAGAAGCTGATTGATATGTTCCGCGCCAATGAATCCGGGACGAAGATCGGCTTCGTCTTCGAGGTCTCGCGACAACGAGTGCACCAGTGGAAGCTGGCACTTGGACACGAGACTACAACCTACGAGGTCCACCGAGAGGTGTCCGATCTTGTCGAGCCACTCAAGCAGCCTCGTGCATCAAGACGCACAGTAGTGTAGGTCGGCCTTGACCAACGTGCTAGAATCCGTTTTGATGTAGGCCAGTTAGCGATGGACGTTTGCGAGCACTGCGGGGCACGGCTCCCACTGATTGAGGCAGCTCAACTGGTGTGTAGTTGTGCCGGTGCAAGACAAGAAGAAACGTTGACTAAGGCAAGACGAGCACAATGGTCACGTCAAAGAACAGAACTGGTGGATCTTCAGAAGGAGCTTCGGCGAAAGAATCGCCGGATGCGAATCCGTTCGGAGATTCAGAATCAGTAAGTTCAGAATGCCATATTGCAAGTCCCATGACTTTACCGATGATATGTCGGCTGAGACTTTGAAGCGTGGGCAGGGACAATCAACCAGAAGGAAAGAGACATGTCATTTAACCCAGTTCGCGCGAAAAACTTCTATAAGACAGGTCGGAAACGACGACCACAACAACCACACGCAGGTGTCAAACACTCTGACATCATGCGCAAGCAGGGCCTCGGAGCCACACTGCCCCAGCATCAGCGAGTCGTCACCACGACAGGCTACGCTGCACTGATCCACGGAGGAGATGGTTTCACGTTTCGTCACCAGCTTCTCGCATCAGGCAACGCCAGTGGCGTAGGTGTGAACGCAGGCCAAGATCGAGTCTACTACGTGACTCGTGGTGTCCTTTACGTCATCGTTCAAGACGAGAAGGGTCAGCAGGATTTCTTGCAGGTTCAAGAAGGCGGCAACTTCTCTGCACCAGCTGGCGTCCGACACGGCATTGCCACCTCAGGAACTTCGGAGTGTTCGCTCCTCATCGTTGAGGACTCTGGGTACGAAGCCAATTGGCAACAGCTCAGTGAAGGAACACACGCAGAGCATATGCATCCTCTCGAGGCTGCAGCTGCACCTGAAGCGATGCCCTACGTGCTCGGCTCAGGCGATGCGGTCCCAAGCGGTCGCCGCGAAAACCAGTCGAAGGCCAAAGAGCAAGCCACGCTCATCGCTCGACGCAAGCAACGTCGTCAACCTAAGAAGATGTCTGCAGCTGGTCGTCCAGCAGCAGGCGGACAACAAGGTCAACAATCCATCACTGGCGCAGTGAAAGTCGGACGCAACGCAGCAACCAACGCCAACAGCTCCAATGTTGATGGCGTTAGCCCAATGCCTGATCGGTACTAACCCATGACCATGCCCATCATTCGCTCCGCCAACTTCGTCTCTCCTGATTTCAGGAAGGCACAGGCTACGTTCGCTGACAGAAAAGCGAAGCAGATGATGGGTAGTGGTAACCCGAACACGGGTGCTGCGATTCGGGCACCGGGCAGCGGACAATGCCCAACATGCAACAAGTGGCATCGCCTTGGCAACATTTGCCCGAACACGAAGAAGGCGATCAACATGGAGGCGCTCTTTCGCTCACACGGCGAGCACGCCATGCAGCCGCCACCACAACCCCAACCTGGTATGGACCAGATGGAGCAGATGTCTGTACCGATGCCTGATGCACTCACGCAGCAGATCCAAGAGCAGCTGCTTACTCCACAAGCTCAACCACCAGCTCCCGACATTCCTCCACAACCCGTATCTCCTCAAGGGACGCAGGGTCTCCTGAACCATCAGGTTGTGGCCGCACCTCCCGCGACACCCCAAGAGCAGCAACAGCAGCTGCAAGATGCCAGCGGCCATTTGCAGGGCCAAGACATGGACTACATGGAAGCGCTACGCAATTGGCAAGCTAAGTATGGTGGGCAATGATTGAAGACTTTGAAAAAACCGTCGTTGTAGACGAGCCTGATCCACAGAAGATTGAGGAACGCAGGAACGATCCACCAGGGTCGTTTCTTGACATGTACCGATCTCTGTCATCGCAACATATTCCTCAGGACGAGAGTTTCGTGAACTCTGTCGTCATCGAGGGCGTCATCCCTGAAGTCATTCGCTATGGCGTCATGAATCGCGGAACCATGCACGCCTACCGAGGTGTCGTGAAATCCACCCAGGGTGACCTCTACTACTTCAACTGGCACGAGGGTGCGAAGTTCAAGTTGGTTCCTGCGAACGACGACACCAAGGTGTGGGAGGCTAACAAACTCTTCAAGAGCTGCCAGCTGGGATGCGACCTCATTCGCAGCAACGACAACGCACCCATCACTGCTGGTGAGCCTGTCGATCCTCCTGAAGAAGAAGAAGACATCAACGACGTGGACAAGGGTGAAGGTGGTGTTCCAGGAGCTGCGGTTGCTCCTGTCGCTGAGGAGACGTGGGCACAAGACCAACAACGCATGCTCCACGAAGTTCACCCAGGAGCTGCCGGAACGCAGACTGCTGATGACCCAACTGTGGGTCGCGACTGGCATGCACAAGACCTCTCACGTGCGCAAGACGGCATGGGTGCTCTCGCATCGAACGATGGTGAGAAGCACTGGACGACTTCAGACTTATTGAAATCATGGGGCAAGCAGATGCAAGCCACTGCTCCCCGAGTTCTACCTCGAGTCTCGGCACTAGAAGCTGAGTATATGAACACGGTACTGAACGTTCCACAGGAACAAATTCAGAAGGGGATGTTGATGACTCCTCGACACCGTCATTCATTCGAGGAATGGAAAGCCTCGCGTTTGCGTGGGCGGTTGGCAAAGCTTTCATCTTGGTCGAGTGGCAATGGCACGACGTAAAAAGAACAGAGGAGGGGGAAACGGTACCCCCAACTTCATGACGGGTCCGTTCGACATGGAGAAGGCAATCCGTGAGGTTGCCCAAATGCAGATGGCTACTGCACACGTTCCGGCGATTGTTGCGCAGGAAGTCCAGAAAGCCTGGAAGCAGCTCCCCAACGTCGATCCAAAGCGTGGTGCCAAGAGCTGGATGCACGATCCGCTCTCGCTTCAGTACTCGCTGGGCTACAAGGATCGTCGATTCAGTCTCACCTACGAGACACTCAAGCGCATTTCAGGCCAGCTCTCGGTCATCAGTGCAATCATCAACACGCGGTCGGCACAGGTTGCAGCATTCGCACAACCACAGCGCTGGACCAAAAGCCTTGGATTTGTAATCCGTCACAAGGACTCAGACCACCAGACCACTCCAGCAGAGGTTGCCTTTATCAAGGAGCTGGAGGAGTTCGTTCTCCGCTGTGGTCGGCTTGAGCCCAACCCCTACTCGAGAATCCCTCGAGACGACTTTGAAGCATTCTTGCGCAAGATTGTGCGTGACTCGCTCATCTACGACCAAGCCTCATTCGAGATTGTCCCAGACCGACTGGGCCTCCCCTACGAGTTCCTGGCTGTGGATGCCAGCACGCTCCGCATCGCTGCAGACGACCGCTACGTTGGTGTCAACTCCAGCTATCACAGCCGCGATGGCTTCGTCCCAGACATGCCCACACGCTTCGCAGGGCTACACGAGGGTCGTGAGTACGGCTCGGAGCACAGCGCTGGCGACCCAGTTTCCTATGTCCAGGTCATCAATGGACAGATTGAGAACGTCTACAGCTGCGCAAACATGGCGTTTGGCGTCCGCAACCCACGGACAGACATATACGTCCAGGGCTACGGCTTCGGCGAGTTGGAGCAGCTCATCACAGTCGTGACGGCACACCTCAACGCAGAGGAGTACAACCGCAAGTTCTTCTCTCAAGGGTCGGCACCCAAGGGAATGCTCAACCTCAAAGGTGACAACTACACACCTGAGATGCTCGAAGGATTCAAACGCCAGTGGATGGCCCAGGCAGCTGGTGTCGAGAACGCATGGCGAACTCCCATCATGCAGTCGGAGGGCATCGAGTGGATTGACCTAGCCAAGACGAACTCGGAGATGGAGTTCGGCAAGTGGATCGAGTACCTCATCAAGATTTCATGCGCGGTCTTCCTGATTGACCCAGCGGAGATCAACTTCGAGCTTGGCACTGGCGGATCGTCCGCAACCCCAATGTTTGAGTCCTCACAAGAATGGAAGCTCAAAGCTTCTCGAGATCGTGGCCTCAAGCCACTGCTTCGCTTCCTTGCGAAGATGCTCAACAGGAACATCATCGACAAGATCGATGACCACTTCACGCTCGAGTTTGTTGGTCTCGACGAGCTGTCTGAAACTGAGAAGCACGAGATGCTCGTCGAGCAGATTTCCAGCTACATGACACTCAACGAAGCAAGACGAACACTTGACCTGCCCGACCTCGAAGGTGGCGACATCCCAATGAATCCTGTTTACATCCAGGCTATGGAAGCCCAGGCTGGTGGGGAAGAAGGCGCACCTGGTGAAGGTGGAGCAGAAGACGGCACAGAAGATGAAGCCTCACCGGGTGCAATGGGCGAACAGACTGCAGGCTCGGGTGACAATGGTCCGAAATACTCGGAGCACTTTGGCCTGAACCTGCAAGAGAAGGCAGAGGTCTAATATGAATTGGGGATCTGAATATCAGCGCGCTGTCGAATTGTGCAAGGCCAAGTACACCAAAAGAACTGGTGGTCCGGGCAACTACAAATATGAGTACGCCAATTCCGGTGCCACGCACGGCAATGAGGATCGGGCATTAGACGGCATGGAAGGTCCTTTCACGTTCCCAAGTGGTCGTGAGCTTTACTACGACAACAGTTACGACGGAGGCACGTACTACGACAGGGGCCAAGATCGTTACTTGACGCGCGATGAAGCTGAAAGCGCCACCAGCACAAATCCACACGCAGATCAGGAGAAGCGTGAGAAGGCTCAGTACCACGCTGAAATGCAGTCACAGGCTGCGAACAAAGATAAGCGTGACAAGGCGCAGCTGGAAAAGCTGAAGTCCAGTACGGATACGAGTCCTTCTGAGGGCACCAAGTTCGATACAGACGGCGGACTCACTGATGGCACCATGTCCAGATTTGAGGGCAAGTTCAACGGCTTTACGGCAGCTGATCATGAAGCGAGCAGCAACGCGCACTTCAAAGAGATGCGTGGCGCATCTGATCGAGGTGACTTCAAGAAGCTAGAAGGCCACTCCCAAATGGTGGCGCTCCATGATGCAGCATCGAAACGCGCTGATGCGCGAAAATCGCAAGGGAATAATAGTATGCAATCAGAATACGAACGCGCAGTGGCCCTGAATAAATCCAAGTACACCAAGAGAACTGGTGGACCAGGCAACTACAAATACGAGTATGGTGATAGTGGTGGTGGCAGTGCTGGTGGTGGTGGTGCGAACCTCTCACCAAAAATGCAGGCAATGGCTGATGACATCGCTATGTACTACGCACCAAGCACGCCTAAAGCTAAGGTAGAGCAGATGGTCGCAGACCATGGAAGCGCAGCCGCAGGCATAGAGGATAAGCATGACGCTGCAATAGCAATATTGGTGTCAGCTGGCGTGCGAAAGAAACCTAGCGGCAACACAACAACTCCGATGCTCCCCAACGACCCTGGGTACGCTGGTAGCGAACAAGAGCACCTCGACCTGGTGTACAGCTCCAAGTCGATGAAAAGCATTTTTGATGGTTGGCTGAGCAAAGGCTTCGGCGGTGACGCAGACACTATGGACGACGGTGTCGAAGAAGAAGTGGAAGAGGAAGAGGAAGAGGTAGACGAAGCTGAAAAAGGCGCACTTGGCGCTGGCTACAGCTCTGGCATGTCTCAAGGTGCTGGCTACGCTTCGGCACCAGGTGGTGGTGGCGCAGCTGCAGTGCATAGCGCACCAGGCGCTGTGAGCACTATCGCAGGCGCGGGCGCAAGTAAGCCTGCCCCTTCCGCAGCTCCAGCATCATCCGCTCCCTCAGCTGCGCCAAAGAACACCACAGGATCTTCAGGTGGTGCGCCAGCTGGTGGTGGCGTAGGCAAGTCTTTTGACAAGGACGACTACATGACCCACGGCTCTGGTTCGTGCAGTGCTTGTCAATCAGGCAACTGTCCGCACGGCGTCAAGAAAGCTATCACCTCACGGTCGATGGCGATTCCGTTCTACTTGCGCGCGGGCATCCAAGGCTACGACCCTGACGGAATTCGTCGGTCGGCTACTGCCCAGAACTCCGCGCAATACACTTCGCTGGCTCCTCAGGTGCGTGAGTCAATGGAGGTGCAGGAGAACATCAGCGCGATGCGCGCTTCAAATGAAGCCACCACCAAGTGCTTCGCGCACGGGGTGACCTACAAATCGCAGAATTGTCCTCTGTGCACGACTGCCAAGTCTCTTGGCACTGTGCGCCAGGACATGCGCTTCGGAAACCGATAACAGGAGAAACCGGGATGAAATTATACATACAAGAGCTTCCGGCTCCCCGGCTCTATCTCTCCGTGCCGGAAGCCCAACCACTCATCTTGAAGAGTGGACCACCAGCACCTGAGCTGTACTTGGAGAAAGCCAAGTACACCAAGCGAACTGGTGGTCCAGGAAATTACCGCTACTACTACGACCGAGCTGGTCCCGACCAGAAGCCCTTCATTCCAGAGGAGCAACTTGGGTTCGAGTTCAACGAGACAGCTACGTCGCAAGAAATTGCGGATGGTCTCAACAAGATTAAGGATGTCCACAACAAGGACTTCCTTACGATCTCAGAAGAACTCGAGTCGCAAGGAATCGCAGCTGACACCAAGCAGATTGGTGACGCATTCGATGATGGACTGGTGAAGCCTGCAGCGTTCGAGGGATACGAAGGTCACCCGTGGATTGCATCTGAAGCTGACGCAGACAAAGTACGCGCAAAGGTCACTGATGCCCTCGACAGCCCATACATGAGCGACTACCACAGCAGTGGTGAGAATATCGACGACACCATGGAAGAACTTCGCTGGGAGCACGATGTCACAGCTCCAAAGGAGTTGGTCAAAGAGGCCCTAGAAGCTAGGAACTCCAAGAAGTCGCTGGACCCATTCCTTTTCCTCGACCTCAGCAAAGGCGGCAACCCAAACCGTGAGCCAGCCATGGGCCAGTTCATCGGCGGCGGAGCTGGCAAAGCTCATGGCCAAGGGCAGACCAGTCTAGAAAACGAGATGAAGGATCTGCTGGACACACTCCCTGGTGACGACGTGGAGAAGGCCAAGTACTCCAAGCGCACTGGTTCACCTGGCAGCTACAAATACGAGTACGGCGAAGGTGAGTCTGGGGGCAGCGGTAGCAACTCCTCAGGCTCAAGTTCGAGTGGACCAAGCGGTGCAGGAGCTGGCTACAGCGCAGGCCAGGCGCAAGGCGCTGGCTACGCTTCTGCTCCAGGTGGTGGGGGTGCCGCAGCTGTTCGGAGTGCTCCAGGGGCAGCCAGTACCGTTAGTGGCTCGTCCAAAAAAGACGACAAGGACGCACAGGACAAGAAGGACAAAGAGTCCAAGAAGCAGTCCGGTGCGCTCAGTGCTATCGGCAACTACTTCAAGCCACTCACACAAGCATCTTCATACAAACAAGTTCCAGGCGAGATTGCAGGTGCAGCTCGTGCGGCTGGTAGGTACTTTACGGGGAAGGAATAGACATGAGCTACAACGGATCAAGAGTCCCACTTCATATGCAGTCTGCGGACGTTGCGAAGGCTGCGAAGGCCCAACCCAACCCCTCCTACCGCACAAACATCACGCATGAGTCTAACTACAAGACCCAGGGTGCTGACCGACCGAACACTCATATGATGAGCGTCATCCGACGAAACCCGGATGGTACGCTCGATTTTGAGTGGGCCAAAAACATGGTGCTCGACGCGGTGCACAAGATGGCCTACCCGAACGCCTTGCTCCCTGTGGACAAAGCACTCATCACTGTTGTGTTCCCTGAGCGGTTTCGAGAGATGGAGCCAATGCAGGCGGACCTCATGACACAATTCTCCGCATCTGAGAAGGCTCGGATCAAGAGCATGGTTGAAAGCCAACTTCTTGAAGAGGAGAACTGGAACGCAGGCCAAGGCGGCGGCTCTGTGGACGGACGATCCAAGTACCGCGACGGAGTACCATAAACATGAACCACCCAAACAACGGCAGCATCAGACCACTGAACTGGAGTCCACCAAAGATCGAGGAGCACGTGGAGAAGTCCATCGGTGTGTCCCACGATTCGCACTCCCGTTCAGGCACGCCACCAACTCGACGTGGTGCGTTCCATGGACAGATCCCGAATCTGCGCCCCAACCTCTCAGGACCAGAACTCTACTTGGAGACACCAATGTCCAAGTCGATGCCTGCTCCACCGGACCCAAGCATTCGGCGGCGAGCGCTCGATGGCGCATTTGCCAAGGCGATGGGACTTCCCCAAGTCCCACTTCGTCCTGAGCAACCGCAGCCAATGCCAGGGATGCCACCAGCAGGCCCACAGGGATCTGCTCCAGGTGTCCCAGCCCAAGGCGCTCCCGGAGGAGTTCCAGGTGCGGGCGCGATGCCAGGGACGCCACCAGCTCCCCAGCAGCAACAGCAGCCAATGGCAATGACGCCAGAAGGCATGCCGATCATGCCTGATCCATTCGCGCCCCAGCACGCCAACTTCCAAGCATCTGACCACCAGATGGCTCAGATGCACCACGAGCAGGCAGGCGCGGGCGCAGATCCGCAGCAGGCGCAGCAGCACCAACAGGCTGCCCAAGCCCACGGCGAGATGGGCAAGGACGCACAAAGTCCAATGGAGCGTGGCGGCGAGAAGTTTGGACAGGGTCCAGCTGGCCAGCAGGCTGAGATGCCGCCCGTTGGCCCAGGCAAACCACCAGCTCCTCCACAGGCGGGCGGCGGTGCGCCTCCACCTCCTGGCGCACCTCAAGTCAACCCACCCATGGAGGGTGCGGGCGGACCACCTCCTCCCGGTGCGCCTCCTCAAGGACCTCCAGGTGCGGGCGGACCACCTCCTCCCGGTGCGCCTCCAGTCAACCCTCCCATGCCTGGTATGGAAGCAGGTGCTCCACCTCCTCCTCCACCGGTCAACCCTCCCATGCCTGGCATGGGCGGACCACCTCCAGGCGGACCAGGGCAGCCTCCCGTACTCGCAGCACCCAAACCACCACCCATGCCTCCGATGGCAGCTCAGATGCAGCCCAACATGGGCCAACCTCCAATGGGCACGCCACAAGGGCAAGCTCCCATGGGCCAGCAGGGCGCGTCTGGTGGCGAGATGGATCAAGGTAAACCTCAGGCACCACCACAGCCTGAGGGCTTCGAGCGCCAAGGTCCCAAGCCTGGGATGAGCGAACGACCTCCTGGCGCAGGTGCTGCGTCCGAAATGGGCGCGGGCATGGGCGGCGGAGGTTCTCTCGAGGACTTCATGCAGTCCCCAGAGGTTCAGCAGAACCCTGAGATGATGACACTGCTTCAGCAGTTCATGGCTGGTATGGAAGCTCCTTCGGCTCCCAATCCTGGATCATCGTCGGAGCAGGAACCCAGTGGTGCGCCGAGCCCAAAGAAGCAGTTTGGCAAAGAGTCACCACCCACACACGCAGGGAACCAGAAGACGGAGCCTGAAGAGGCCGCGCAGAAGTCTTTGGCTGCGACTCTTGGGTGGGGCTGATGGGCGGTTGGGGTAAAGCGAATCCCAAAGACATCACCATCGAAGACCTTGAAGAAGCAGAAGCTCGCTACGACAAGGAACTCGATGGTGAATTGTCCCCAGGGTCTGATGACAAGAAGCCAACAACCGAGGAACAATCCGAACCAACATGAAGACCTGCTGCAACAGCTGCTCGACGGGCGGACCCTGCGATGACGTAACCAAGTCACACAAGGATCAACTGCCAGGCGGACTTGCGGACAAAAAGAACCCTGATGACTTCGACGCGGATGCGTTGGCTGAAGGAATTGCGGTAGAGCTGGAGCACACCAAGGACCAAGACCTCGCAACTGAAATTGCGATGGACCACCTCACTGAGGACATCGAGTACTACTCCAAGCTCAACAGGATGGAGGCAACCAAGTCCATCCGTTGGGGCATCCGCAAGAACTACAAGGTCGTCCGCAAGATCAAGTTCCAAGGTCTCGACATCAGCATTGAGCACGACAAAGGCGATCTTCGTCATTGGACGGACGATGCTACAGGTGAGAAGGGCTCCACCAAGATGAACTATCCCTACGGCTACATCTGCAGGACAGATGGCGCTGATGGGGAGCAGGTCGATGTTTACGTGGGACCAAACGCGAAGTCGGAGGAGGTTTTCGTCGTCCACCAGATGAAGAAGCCCAACTTCAAGCGCTACGACGAAGACAAAGTCATGGTCGGCTTTGAGAGCGCACGGGAAGCCAAAGCGGCCTACCTCATGAGCTTCAGCAATCCAAAGTTCTTCGGCTCCATGACGAGCACGGACATCACTTCGTTCAAGCGCATGTTCGTCAATAAGTCTTGGGACGATGTTTGGTCCCCCAGAGGGAAGATGCCTGAGTCTCCCATCCAGCCAGGCGAAGACCGATCCATGACCAAGGGTGAGATTGAGAGTTTTGCGGCTGCGTGGCGAGACATCAACAAGGCGTTCCCACACTGTGAGAACTCTGTGCAGAAGGGACTGCTCGACCAGCTGGGCAAGCTCTGGGGCAAGGTCAAAGCAAAGTTCGGTGACAAAGAAGACGCGGCTAGGCCACTCAAGAAGTGGGTGCGTGGAGGCACAGACAAATGCAAGACTGGCGTCTGTGATCGTCTAGATGGCGTTGAAATTGACATCGACGACACCTTCACTGCGATGAACGGCATGCAGATCGATGGGCCACAAGCGCACGGCAACTGCAAATGCACGCTCGAGTTTCGCATGAGTAAGTCGCTGACCAAGAGTGGCTACCTTCCTGAGGAGCAGGACATGGTTCCACCAGCCCCTGAAGGACCACCAATGGTTCAACAACCCGTCATGCCGGGGATGATGCCGATGATGCCTCCCATCGATCCGCATGACATGGAGACATTCGAGGGTGTGCAGGCGATGCTGCGCACGATTGGCTCAGCCAAAGATCCAGAGCTGATGCAGATTGCAGGCAAAATATGGGGAGACGGATACACCTTCGAGGGACTTCCACCGGAGATAGCGAGGGCGGAGATAATCGGCTTTCTTCTCGACCAAAGGGACCTATTGGGCGTCGAGCCCGCGATGCCCGTCTCAGCTCCATCGCCAAGTTTGCCGGTCCCCTCTCAACCTGGGTCGTCGGACTTCTCACAACCATCCGCAAGCAGCAGCCCGTCACCCGAGGCTGGCTACTCCGAAGAGGTATCACCGTCTCAGTCATTGATGAACTGGTTCGAGGCGGATTTCTCGCAGAAACCAAACGACCAGGAGGAGTCCGCGCCTACAAACTAGCGGAGGAATCTGATGCTTCTTGACGCCGAAATAGACCTAGCGAAAGCTGCTGCACCAACTGGGGCTCCGCGCGGAGGTGCGTACACCAAACGCGAGTGGAGCGGCACGCGCTGGAACTACACCTACGACAAACAGCCATCGGGTTGGCAGACTGTCGATAAGGATGCTGCAGAGGAGTTCGCAGATCGCAAGCAGAACGCGGTCAAGGGTATCGATGCGGACAAGACTTTCGACACAGCGTTGTCCAAGGCGAAAGCCAACCCAGGCGAGCCCGCTACCGTGCGCATTCCTGCGCTGGATGAAGACCTCACAGTCACGGTCACTGAGGTCAAAGGCAAATCCTACATCCAACTGAAAGACGCCAACGGGGAAGTCTTCGGCACAAAGGACAAGAACGGATTCAAGAACCAAGGCCAGTACGACAAGTACATGATCGAGGCATCGAACACGCACGTTCGCTTCGACACCAATGGCAACCCTTGGCTCATGGTCACTCCTTCCGTTGGAAAGGTTGACACCGCATCGGGTGAGCTGATTCCGTCACAGGACAAGAATCGCAGGTGGAAAGTTCAATACCACCCATCCGTTCCAACGGACCAACAGAAGTCTGACCAAGACCGCGCTGAGCTGGGGTATGCCAAGTCTCTCGAGTTCGCCAAAGAGCGCATCGACGCGAAGATTTCCAACGTTGGCGAGCCCACGATTCCATTCCCAGAAAAGCCTCTGTCCACCATGGGCTCAAAGGATGAAGGCGGATCAGGCATAACCCAGGACATCGAGACTGGGTCACACTCTTGGACATACAACACCGAGAAGAACAAACGCGAGCTGGATGTCACTCCCGCCGAAAAGGAGAAGATGATCTCAGACTTGGCCAGAGACTATTGGCCAGTCATGGAGGAGCAGGCACGTAAGCAGGTCAAGATGGGTGGAGGCTTCTTCGGCACCACCAAGGACGAGAAAGAGTCGTGGATGGGTCGCATGATCGGGGACAGGTTCCCCGATAGCGATGAGCGTGTCGATGGCAAGCCAATCGTCGTCACACCGGAACCAGGTTCTCCTGCACACACAGCAATTTCTCAAGCTATTGACGAGTGGGACCCAGGAACCGGTGTGCCTCTCGCAGGGTTCGCAGCCAGCAAGCTCACTTGGGCAATCAAGCGGGAAGCCGACAAGTTCAAAGACGAAATCTCAGGAACAGCATCGGGAACGGTGGCAAGTGAGTCTGGTGGTGACGTGAGTCGTGCCGACATCACGGCAGACCCAAGCTCTGTGCGAGAGCCCACCAGCTCATCATTTGACTTCGACAAGTGGCACTCGCAGACCGAGGACATCATTGACCGTCTTGGTCCCGAGCATATCAAGAACAAGCAGAAGCTCGAGGCTGCCAAGCAAGCTGCCCGTGCTGCTCTTGATGATGTTGCGAATGAACCAGTAGCTAGCCAACAGAAAGTCGCTGATCGCATTTCTGAGTTGCTTCTGGACATGCTCGACAAATCCTTCGTCCAAGAAGCGCTGATCGAGAAAGCTTTGCTCGCCTACGCATACGAGGACCTTGCGTGGAAGGCGATGCAAATCCTCACCAAGGACAAGAACGTCGATCCAGCACACAACTACCTGCAGCAAGATGGTGACGAGAATCTCCCACGATACTACTACCAGGACCAAGCGGGGAACTACGTCCGATACACCAACGCACCAACCGGACACCCAGACCAGTCCAACTACTACGGCGATGCGCAAATCCATCCATCGGAACCTACGATGGACGTGGCACCGGAGTACTTCACTCCTGGTGGCCAGAAGTTGTCTCGCTGCCCAGACTGCGAAGTAGAGCAGGTCGAATGGAACCAAGCGTACAACCGCTACGACCCACAGAACCTGTGGGCAGCTCGATGGCGCTCAGCCGCTGGCGACTTCCGGTACTCGTACATCGACGCAGACATCCGCAGCATGCCGAAGCTGCAGATCAATCAGCAGAACGCACTCACTGATGTCCGCATGCCTGTGCTTCGCCAGGGTTACAACACCATGTTCAACACCAGTGACCGCATCAAGGACCAAATCACTGGTCTGGCGCTGGCACTTCTCGACCAAGGGCGCTTCCGTGCAACCGAGCTGAGCACGGTGTGTCCGATGAACGTCTTGGTGGAGGGGCCACTCATCACGATTGGCACTCGGCGTATTTATGCTGACCACAAGGTCCAAGCTGCCATCAGCGCATTGATGGCGCAGAAGCAGCCCGACGAACCGATGTTCTCCATCCCACTGCAGAAGCGGGATGGGAAACTCGAAGATGGCTTGTACCGACGAATCGGACCACACTACCTCGCACGAGTCCTCGACACCCAAGGCATCTCACTCATAGGGATGCAGACATACCATGCAACGCTCTGCTTCTCGAGGGAGATTCAGCGAGCACTCACGAACTACGATGTCTCTTGGGAGACTGCGAAGTCCAACGCGCTGCTCGTCACAGCTCTCGAGTGGGGACACGACTTACGCATGGAGCAAGACGTGATGCGTGTGATGCAGCTCATCGAGCAGGTGCTCATCGACCCACTGGTGGTTGAGGCTCTGCAGTCCAACGCAGAGGAGCAAGGTCTCATCGGCATGGACACGCAGGCGCTGCCACCTGCAATGCCACCAATTCCAGCTGTGTCCATGGACTTGATGGGCCGAACCAACGACGAGCAAGAATTCAGCGATTGGGTGCACTCGTTCCCTATCCACGAACGTGCTGAGCCAGGGGAGCCGATATAGTGAGTAATCTGATCGAGAAGAATCTCTTTGTCTTGATGACGCCCAACCGACCTCCACAGGAGTTTGGTGCTGAGGGTTTGTTCCATCTGATGAAGGGAATGACGCCTGAGGAGCGCGGTGCGCTCGACTTGTTCCGCATCATGAAGTCCAAGCCCTACACGGGGCCAGGCGAGCGAACAGGTACCCCAGGAAATTACAAATACACCTACGGCAACAAAGGTCCAAGGGGACCCAAGAAGGTCGAAGAGAAAGCGCTGGAAGCAGTCAATGGCGAGGAGCTTTGGCAAGAGCTTCTGGCCATGGGTTTCAAGGCGAAACTCGACCACCTGCCTGAACGAACTGACAAAGCGCACAAAAACGCTGATGGGGCCTATACAGAGGAGAGAAGCAAGCTACACAAGGAGTGGGCGGATAGCTTCCTGGCCAAGGGTGAACCTGTCCCTATGCACCTGAAGCCTACGGCTGTGATCATGATGGGCGGGCCAGGTTCGGGCAAGAGTTCGACTACAAAGGGCATGGATTTCAACAATTTTGTTTCAGTAGACCCTGATGCCGTAAAGGCGAAGATTCCAGAATACCAGGAGGGAACCAATTCCAATGAGGATGGCTCCGAGCGTGCACCTGGTGGCGACCGTGCATTGAATGCTGCGTTTATGGCACACGAGGAGTCCAGTGACGTGGCTGGTATGGTGCGTGACCAAGCCATCAATGACAGGAAGAATGTGCTCCTCGACGGCACTGGGAAAAACCTGGAGAAGATGCAAGAGCAGGTCAGGCGTCTGGCCAAAGCGGGCTACAACATCAAGTTGGTCATGCCCCATATTGACGTGAACGAGGGAAAAAGACGTGCTGCAAAGCGCGCGAAAAGCTCTGGGCGCTGGGTTCCCATGGAGATCCTGGACGAAGCCTATGGCGCGATCCCCACGAACTTCCACCTCGTCTCAGCCATGCCTGAGGTAGGCGAGGCTCGTCTGTACGACAACATGGGCGGCGAGTCGGAGGGTGCACGCCTCATGTTCTCCAAAGGCATGGAGGGCGATCCCCCTGGTCCCCAGATCCACCGAGCGGATCTTTACGAGTCATATCAAGGGTACGTTAAGTAGAATCCTCGGGATTCTGTGTAATTAGACCTATAGGGTGAAAGGATAGAACAATGCCACCAGAATACGACCCACCTGAAACCCCTGTGAACCCTCCAATGGATGCAGCTCCTGTCGAGGAGACAGTAAATCCTCCAATGGATGCAGCTCCGCCTGGGGGCACCGCGCCACCCGGAGAACCACCTGACGGAGGCGAACCTGAGAAGAAGAACTCGATTAGTTCCGACGAGCTGACCGAGATGCTAGACGCAGGCTTCAAGGCCAACCGGAAAGATTGGGAGTCTGAAGAAGTGAATCTCACGGGCGCAGGCCCTCAACCACTAGACGACTCGGCATTCGGCGGCGATGATTGACGTGTGAGTAAGCTGCCCAAACACCTGCTTGGCTTATCCAAGGGCGATCTAGAATCGCTCTGCGTGGATTGCGGTCTCTGTTGCTATGCGTCCGTGCGCATGGATAAGGGGCAGGTGCTTGTGCCGGAACTTCGGTGCCAACATCTCAGCGTTGAGAAAAGCGGGAAGTCCTGCTGCAGCGTTTACGAGTATCGACACGATGTTGCAAAGAGCTGGTGCTTGCCACTCGCTGAAGCCATTGAGAAGAGTGTCTTCCCAAGCCAGTGTCCCTACGTCGCTGACATGAAGGACTACGTTGGCTCCGCTGTGCTTTCAGACGACGCATACCAAATGGTGCGCCCACAGATTCAGAAGCATCTGAGTGCACAAGTGCGTCCAGGTTGGGCGTCGGACACACAGTGGTCCAACTTCACCAACATCATGAAATCAAAACCCTACACAGGGTCTGGTCGGCGTGAAGGTTCACCAGGAAACTACACCTACCACTACGATGGTGATTTCGCATCTCAACTGAAGGCCAAGGGCGTCACAGACGATCAAGTTCAGATGTACCGTGACGTGGCATCTGACACTGAGCCCGCTGCGTGGGCTTCCTACATGCAGAAGTTTGGATTCTCCGCAGATGATGCAGAATCTCTTCGCCAAAGAATTAAGGAGGAGGAGCGCACAGGCAACCAGGAGCAAGCAAAGCAGCGATGGGATGCATCTGAGAAACGTGCGCTCAATGGGCAAGACTTCGCACGATACGACAGCAGTAGTGTCGCTGAGGGCGCAATCCCAACTGGTGTGAAGGTTGAAGCTGGCCTAGAGAACATTGGCCATATGCTTGGCGGACTCACACAAAAGCACCCTGAGCTGGCCAAGTTGGTCAAGCTTGGGTTGGTCAATGGAATTGTCCACAAGAAGCAGCCACCAGGTAGTCACGCCACAGCCAGCTACAATCCGACGACTAAGAAAATTGAAATCGGAAACCCTGATCACGTAAACGTGCGCACGCTAGTGCACGAGCTGGGACACGCTGCTGAAGAGGTGTCAGCGGACGCACAGGTAGATCTCACACACGATGATTGGTGGGGCGCGGACACACCGTCCGCCAGCATGTATGGGCAGGACGACCCGAGTGAGGCGTTTGCAGAAGCTTTCACTGCGATGCTGGGGGAAGACCGTGATGCGTTCCAGCGACACGCCCCCAAGCAAGCGGATGGAGTGGAGCGTGTACTGTCATTTTTGAATGCGCCTATTTCCAAAAGTGCTGGACACAAATACACCAAGCGCACCGGGGCACCAGGCAACTACCAATACGAGTATCCCGGCGATGACAAGCCGAAGAAGACGCGCACCAAGAAAGAGGACGTTGACCTGTTTGGTGATTTGTCATTAGCGCAGGTCAATAAGTGGCGTGGCGACATGCGCAAGATGAGCAAGATGTACCGCGCAATCGACAAGGCTGCGCCTAGTTGGAACGCATCTGATGATGAAAAAGCAGCGTTCAAGAAGAAGTTCGAGGCACAATTTGAGGAAGCGCGTGAGGCGTTCAGGACCTTCACACAGAATCTCTCGCGCTGGGGAATGGAGCATATGCTCAAACCTGGTGACCACGAGCTGACTCAGAAATCCGTCAAATCAGCGTTCTGGGGAATCGGCCACGAGAGCCACACAATGTTCCCTACGTCTTGGACCCGCAATGCTGCCTTGTCTACTGGACCGGACGACTACCACCCAAACGCCGCTTCCATGCAGAGCGGGGGAGATAAGGGGCTAGTCAGGACGCAGCGCAAAGTGAAGGCAGCACTGGACGTGGCTGAGCGATACATTGCAGGCGTAGCTGCTGAGAAGCTAGAGCGGAATCCCCCAACTGCTACAGCTCAAGTTCGTGGCGTCAACTTCGTTGTGCATGGCAGAGGCATGGACAGTGAGTACAGCAGAGAAACTGTTGATAGGACGGTCAGGCAGTTTGGTCGTGTGGCTGACAAATTTGAGGAGCTTGGCATTGAGAAGGCACTGGAAGGTCTCACTGTACAAGTACACAGCCAGTACAATAAGGATCTTCCCCAAGATCTTCAGACTGGTGGTGACCTAGCTGGAACTGACATGGTTGCAGGCTTCTACAGACCCAGTGAGGACATGCTCAGTCTTCTCCCAATGGGTCAGTCAGAGAGTCAGGGCACACTCGTTCACGAGATTGGCCATCGGATCTACTACAAGCTCATGGAGAGCAATGCGCGCGCGGCGTGGGCGGAAGACGCTGACGCTAATCGAACCAGGGTGACACCTGAGCATGTTGATGACTTCATCAACGATTTCGTCAAACCAACTATGTTCCAGATGTCGGGTGACAATGGTGCACTGGAGGATTGGACCGACAAGGACAAAGCTAGGGCGAAAGCAGCGGCTGAGGCGTCTGATGAGCTGCAGCCTGTGTACGCATACCTCGCCAACAATCTCCCAGGATACTACGAAGGCCGCTCCACAGCGGGCGCGAAAAAGCACCTCAAAGAATTGATAGAGGGCGAGCATGGTGATGGGTGGGTAGACCGTGAGTACGTCTCCGACTACGCAGCGACCAACGCTGAGGAACTGTTCGCAGAGGCGTTCAAGCACTATGTCCAAAAGGGTCCTGGATCAGTTCCTCCAATGACCCGCAAGCGGCTCCGTGAGTCGTTTCGCGCAGCCGGGATACCATTCACCAAGTCTATGAGAGCTTTTCTGGATGACATGTTGGGGCAATCCATTTGACCAACCCAGAATCAGTACTCGTCTGTGACTGCTCCGAGGTCATCATGAAGTCCCAGGACGGAGTGGAGAAGGTTCGGGCCAAGGTGTTGATCATAAAGGCGAACAAGACCTATGCGGTCTGCAAGAAGTGCAATATGGAGGTGCTTCTGCCGTTGATCAAATCAGAGTCTCCAGCCGCTGTTCCAGGTCCACGGCTCTACCTCGACAAGTAGATCGTCAAGATGGTTGCTGTTTTGATTCTCAAAACGTAGAATCAGTCTTGACAGCGCTAGAGTCGTACACGTAGAACTGACCAATCGCGGCATCGCTCCAATAAAGGGAGGATGTTGGCCCAAACGCCACCATTCTCTTTTTGATGAAGCTCGAAGACGCAAACAACGACCTACTGGGGACTGGAGATGATTTCCACTTCTTCATGCCCGTGGAGCGTATTGAGAAATCCGAGGGCTCGGACGGCAAGCGTTGGATTCAAGGTATTGCCTCCACCTCGCATCGAGACCTCCAGAATGAGGTTGTCCAGCAGAACGGCATCGACTACGCCTACTTCCTCAAGAAGGGCTACATCAACGATGACCACAAGGATGGACCCGAGAATAAGGTCGGCGAGCCTACTGAATGCCGCATGACCGCAAAGGGTCTCTGGCTCAAAGGCTTCCTATATAAGGGGAAAGAGCGATCAGAGCATTGGTGGGAGCATATCAATGTCCTCGCTCAATCTGATTCTAGCCGCAAAGTAGGATTCTCGATTCAAGGCAAAGTCCTCCGACGAGAGGGACGGACGATTGCCAAATGCTGGTTACAAGACGTGGCGATCACTGCATCACCCGTCAACACCAACACTTGGGCAGAGATTGTGAAGTCTCTTGGAGGCCAGAAATGGTGCCTCCACCCATGGGACGCAGTCTGCAAAGGCGGATGTTGCACCTGTGGACCCGTGTTGAAGTCCGATCCCTTCTCTGACGAAGAGGATGAGGACAAGGCCCTATCTGCAGGCGGCATGGGCGGCACCATCGTGCCCCAGTCGCTTGAGGGCAATGCCAAAGTTCAGACGCACAAATCGGTTGGTCGCATCTCGTATGCCCAGGCGGTTGACTTGACGGTTCAGCGGGGAATGAGTCCCACAACTGCCAAGGCGTTTGTTGACGCGATTTTCGTAAACCAAGGAATTCACTAGGAGGACAGCATGGACATGAACAAATCCGACTTCCTGGCTTCTCTTCAACGGTTGGAGTCCATGGCGAAAGGTGGAAGCACTCAGCTTTACCACACGCCTAGTGATTCTGACGTTGGGAGTTGGGCCGGAACCGGGACCAAAGATGGTCAAGACGAGCACAACGACGGCATCGACGACAACGGCACCGACTACGCAGGCGTGCGCAAAGCACTCGCTGGCAAGGTCGAGCGCCAGAAAGCACTCAGCAAAGCTGAAGTTGCCATCGTCAAAGGCCAAGACCCACGACCCGCCATCATGGAGAAAATCGCCAAGGGCGAGCGCCTCACCCAAGCTGAGAGCTGGGCTCTGAAGGGCGGAGTCGCCAAGATGATGAAGGGCACCGACATGCCCAAGGGCGGAGCAGAACTTGGTGGCACGGCAGATCGCCCAGGCGAAGCCAGGACCGCAACCCAGGTTCCTGACACCCACGCTGGTGGTGACGAGACTGAGATCGAGGCTGATGCCAAGAAGTCTCTCGCTGGTGGCATCGCTCGCCAACCAAACCTGAGCAAGGGTCTCGAAATGAGCCCCATCCTTGCCGAGTTCGCTCGCGCCATGGGCGAAGGTCTTCGTGGCGTCGAAGCTCGCACTGCCCAGACCATCCAGAAATCTCTTCTGGCTGCTCTTGAGCCAGTGTTCTCCCGCGTCGGCAACATCGAGAAGTCTCTCGCTCGAGCCGAAGAATTCCAAAAGGGATTCTCTGATGCCATCATCGGCATT
>Ga0307376_10000532_pt1 | contig 46464 bp, 29 predicted proteins | sample TR2MG_FD_202536 | JGI IMG/M metagenome (GOLD analysis project Ga0307376, IMG submission 202536) | Soil microbial communities from Risofladan, Vaasa, Finland - TR-2 | ecosystem: Environmental > Terrestrial > Soil > Coastal area > Acid sulfate soil | place: Finland: Risofladan, Vaasa | collected...
TCAAATGCATACTGCAAAACATAATGGTCAACTCCGCTAACATTATCTGTTGCCTTATTCCAGACAAAGTTGACTGTGCTGTTATTCAGATAACTGCTATCAGCAGGTGAAATTAATGTAACGGTAGATGGTGGTGTTGTATCTATGATAACAGTCAAGGTTTCGTTAGATTGGCAAGCCATATTACCATTGTTGTAAGCAACGACATACCAATCATTGTAACCTTCTGTCAGGTCATAATCTGCAGTCCAGACTGTATCAATACCTGTATGTCTCAGTGTATCATTAATATAGGTCTCATAATATATCAGTCCGCTTATCGAATCGTAAGATGTCTCCCATACAAAAGTTGGTCTTGAAATGGAGAGGATTGATGAATCCGATGGCGAAATGAGACTAAATGCGGTGGGTCTGCTAAGCTCATAGAATGCGTAGCCATCATCCTTACCACCCTCATAAGTATTCCCTGCCTTGGTAAGAATTACCTTCGTTGTCCACATTGAATCCTCAATGCTCACTGTATCACTGGCATTATATGCATTGATACGATATTTATATTTCTTATCCGGTGTAAGTCCACTCATTCCTGTACCTGTATAAGTCATAATACCACTGCCAGGACCGCATTCTCCAACAGAATCATAACCCGTCCCGGAATCCCTTTTAATGATATAACCCAATTCATAACCGGTCTCATCCTGCCATTTTAGAACCATTGATGTATCGGCAATATCCAGAAGTGTTGCTCTCTCAATAACAACCGGTGGTATAGGATAGGCAACTGTGGTATAGAATGCGTAGCCATCATTCTTACCACCCTCATAAGTATTCCCTGCCTTGGTAAGAATTGCCTTCGTTGTCCACATTGAATCCTCAATGCTCACTGTATCACTGGCATTATATGCATTGATACGATATTTATATTTCTTATCCGGTGTAAGTCCACTCATTCCTGTGCTGTCATAAGTCATAATACCATTACCGGGACCTGTTGAACCAACAGAATCATAGCCCGTTCCGGAATCTCTTTCAATGATGTAACCCAACTCATACCCGCTTTCATCACTCCATTTTAGAACCATTGATGTATCGGCAATGGAAAGGAGTGTTGCCTGTTTAATTATAAGCGGTGGCAGGGGAAATGGAACAGTAGAATAGAATGCGTAGCCATCATCATTGCCACCCTGATAGCTATTATCTGCTTTTGTTGCTATAATTGTCTTTATTGTCCACATTGAATCTACTTCATAATCACTTGTTGTGTCTGCATCATATCCATATACCCGATACCGATACATTTTATCCGGTGTAAGCCCACTCATTCCTGTGCCTGAATAGGTCATAATACCACTGCCCGGACCACACTCACCAATAGAATCATAACCTGTGCCAGAATCCCTTTCAATGATATAGCCAAGTTCATAACCTTCACTGTCCTGCCATTTTAAGACCATCGATGTATCTGTAATAGATAAAAGGGTTGCCTGTGTCGGAGGATTGAGGGCAAAACAGAACATCGGAATGATGAGAAACAACAACATAAATATCGATATTTTTTTCACATTATTCTCCTGTTTTGTATAATTCAACCATCTGCTGATTTCATTTTTATGGCGACCGGACACCACGAAACCCACTGCCCCATTTGTAGTATGTTGTAGGGTTGTAGCAGTTATATCGAGATGAGACACGATAATACGCTATGTTATTATTGGATTCATAAAAGTCGCCTCCACGAATACCGGACCGGGGCCATCCAGGAGATGTGCCAAGCACACCATCACCATGATTCCCTGTGAAATTAAAGGAAGGAGCATAACTATTAGAAAGTAAAATGCACCTTTCTCTTAGACTGGCAGTCAAATCCATTACACCATAATATGAAACGCCTGATTCAATCCTATTTCCTGTTGGTTCTGCACATCCACCAACACGATATGGATAGTTATCACTAGAATTTGTTGCATCAGGTATAACAGTTTCAGAATCTGTGGCGGCAAACGCAAGAGAACCTTTTGAAACACCAGCAGTCCCCCATGCATATTCATTTGCCGCAGGATATTTTGGTCCCCTGCAGGCTTTTTCAAATTCCAGTTCAGTCATTGGTCTCAAGCCTGCCCAATCAAGATAGTCAAATCCCCATTGATATTCAAGCCATCCACAGCCAATCCACTCACCATCATCCGGTTCATTAAGTACAGCATTATTATTGGCATCACAGCCATATACATTGCCGAGATGTCTTATATAGTATCTGTTTGAATTATAGTGGTCAGGATATCTATTAACTGCACCTGCAGAATCCAGCGTCATCAAGAAGTCCCTGTATTGTCCCTGTGTAATTTCATATCTCATCATATAGAATGGCGCATATCCCTTAGGAAATGCAGGAGGGAGTGTGCCCGGAGTAACATCTGCCCACAGTTCACCCTCGGTAGTTCCAATCTCTATTGAATCCTCTGATGCAATCTGATAAGGAGGGTTTTCTATCTTGTTATAGCGAAAAAAATACCCATACGACGCACCATCACCAACAAAGAATTGTGCCTCAGGGATATAGACCATCTCGATGCCAAATATCCTGATCCCTGTGCAGACATCAGCATCAGTCATTGCCTCCCCACGATTATAATACCACCTTAGATAAACACTATCGCAGGCAATATCTGTATTTGCTGTATCTGTTCTGAATATCATTACCCCTGTTCCCAAATTGTCCTTTTCAAATGATGCATCAACCGTCATCGGTGTAGAACACCAGACCTGATGGCTTGCATCAAGCGTATCCAGTGTCGCGTGGAAGAATGTATCACCTGCAACATCCTTTCTGTATTTCATAAATATGTAGGCGGCATCATAATTTGTGCTGTCTCTAAATGAATTCTCCCAGGAAAGGGTAAAGCCAATTGTATAATAGTGTTCTGTTGTATTTCGCTCCACAATCCAGGTGCTGTCTATCTTGATATTGTTTGCGTAGAGTACAGAGGAAAAAAGAACAAAAAGCGAAAGAATGATAAAAAATCTTTGATTTTTCATACAGCCTCCTCTTCTATAAATTGTTTAAAGAATCTATGTCACTTCGCAGAGATTTTTAAACCTCCAACTTTTATTTTACAATAGGTAAAATTTATAGCAACTAAAGTTATTTGTCAAGTACTTTTTTGGGTAAATAATCAGTAAACCCCGTTACATTCTCTTAAAAGGGTGTCATTGCGAGTGTTTTTTCATAATCTCTTCCGAAGCAATCTTATATTGACCGAGGAAGCATCTGGAATTGTAAAATTACTTGACATTGCATTGTGTAATGTGATATGAGTTTGATGTGAATAGTCAAAAGAAATTTTATTAACCCTTAATTAGGAGGTTTGGCAATGCTTAAATTAGGGAAGGACAGGATAATATTTTCTGGAAGTCTAATTGCATTTCTATTTTTGATATTTTATGGTTGTAATGTTGGAAAATCCAAAATTTCAGTAAAACGCTTCTATCAGGAGGGAGAGGTTCCGAGAAAGACAAATTTCACTATTGCTTTTTCAGATAATGTAGTGCTGCCTGAAAGCGTTGATGTATGGAAGGCGCAGAAAGGTGTAAGGATTACCCCGACCGTTGAAGGCAGATGTAAATGGATTAACCAGAAGGAACTGAGATTCTATCCGGAGGAGCAACTCAAACCATCGACAGAATACAAGTTTGAAATCCTTCCTATCCTTCTTAACAATAAAGGGTTACATCTTAAAGGTAAAAGTAACTTCGAATTTCATACGGAGAGGATTATCGTTAAGGATTTTGGTCATGAATATGTTATCGATGAAAAAGAACCTAATTCAGCAAGAATTCGTATTTCATTTGAGTTCAATTATGTTGTTGAACCAACGGAGTTAAAAAAATATCTCCAGGTTAGATTTCAGAAGGGTGAACCAATTAAATTCGAAACGGAACAGAAAAAAGGTGCAAACATACTTAGTGTAATTAGTGCAGCATTGCCACTTGAAGATATCGATAGAAAAGTCAGGATGTTGCTTCTTAGTGATTTGGTTCCGGTATACGGTGAATTGGGTTTGGTGAAAAACTATGAGGCAACGTTCAGCATTCCTGCACGTTCGAAACTGGTGGTTGAAAGTTCATATCCTGAATGTTCAAGTAGCGGAAACTGGATAACCGTGAAATTATCAACATTCGTAAACACTGATGTGGTAAAAAATTATATAGAAATCGACCCACCTATTTCATTTTATTTGCTGAAGGAGCAGAAATATGTTTATATTCACGCGAAATTTGTTCCTGGCAAAGAATATGTTCTGAAGTTGAAAAAAGGTCTACCCGCATTAAATGGGAATAGACTTGAAAATGAATTTTCTGGGAAATATGTTATGAATGAGCTGGAGCCGTCAATCGATTTTGTTACGAGGGGAATATTCCTCCCAAGCGAGGGGAACCTGAAGGTTGGCATAGAAACAGTCAACATGGATACGATTGAACTCAGTGTGGAAAAGGTTTTTATCAATAATCTTGTGTATTTCCTTAATAATAATCAAATGTATAGTAGTTATTTTTCCAGAGATTATCTTGGTAAACATATTGCTCGAGAGAAGATTCAGACAGAAAAGAAAAGGAATACAAAGGTTACTACTACTGTCGATATGAATAAGTATCTTGCTGCAGACAAAAAGGGAATCTATATTTTGATATTGAATCAGCCTGAGCACTACTGGGATAGGAAGATAAAATGGGTAAAGGTAACAGACATTGGAATCATTGCAAAAGTCTCAGATGATGAAATGGTTGTTTTCGTGAATTCTCTTGAATCCTTGCAGCCGGTGGAAGGTGTTAAGATTACGCTTCAGAGTCGCAGCAATCAGGTGCTTTTTTATGGTGAGACCAATTCAGAAGGCGTCGTGAGGTTCAAGAACTACAGACAGGGTGTGGAGGGTTTTGAGCCTTTCGTGATAACGGCAGAGAAGTATGAGGATGTGTCTTTTTTGAAACTGAGGGATTCAAGGCTTTCTCTTACTGATTTTGATATTTCCGGGGCATCACCAATGAAAGAAGGTTATGAAGCCTTTGTTTACACTGACAGGGGTGTATATCGGCCTGGAGATACAGTTCATCTGGCGGTTGCCACGCGTGACGATAAACAGCTCACTGCTCCGAATTTTCCCTTGAAACTTAGAATACTTGCACCCGATGGCAAGATTTTCAATGAATACAGGGGTTGGGTCGGTGAAGCAGGTCTCGAAGACTTTGATATTGATGTGCCCATATACGCAATGACAGGTGTGTATAGGGCAATGGTAATTATGGCAGACAGCACCATAATAGGAAGATTGGCTTTTAATGTCGAAGAATTTATGCCTCAAAGAATAAAGGTCAACCTTGAAGTTGGCAAAGATAGTTATATTGGTGGTGAAGATGTCAATTTCGATGTTGCAGGAACAATGTTATTTGGTCCTCCGGCAGCAGGGAGAAAGGTAAGAGCTGTATGCGAAATCAGAAAGAAAGGTTTTCATCCGTCGGCGTACAGCAAGTTCAATTTCTCGGATTACGAAAAGCACTTCGACCAAATTAATCTGGATTTAGGTGAGAATATTCTGGATAATGAAGGTAAATTTTCAGACAATTTTCGCATCCCGGATAGTATGAAAGCGCCTTCATCCCTTGAAGGTTTACTCAAAGTATCAGTACTGGAAATGGGAGGAAGAGCAGTAACCAAATACTCGGCATTTACTATCCACCCCTATCCTTTTTATATTGGGATGCGTAGACAGCAAGAGGGATATGCAAAGAAAGACGAAGGGGTTCATATTGATTATGTTGTTTTGAAACCTGATGGTAAGAAGGCTCAAACAACAGTTTTGGAATTCAGTTACTATAAAGTTGAATGGAACACCATTTTAGAGCGAGACAATTATGGAACTTTTCGCTATGTTTCAGAGAAATCATTAAATCTTGTTGAAAAGCGTAAAGTCACTTATGCTGGGGACATATCGAGCGTTTCATTTGTTCCTCATCATTACGGTCAGTACAAAGCAGTGATAAGGGACCCTGCATCAGACGTTTCCTCAAGCATAGATTTCTATGTTTCTGGATGGGGTTATGCACCGTGGGCGATGTCCGAACCCGAGAAACTCAAGATTGATTTTGACAAGGAATCTTATAAAGTTGGAGAAAGAGCAACACTGCAAATCAGAGCACCTTTCCCTGGCAGACTTGTTCTGACAATAGAGCGAGACAGGGTTCTTGACCAGAAGGTAATTGAGATGAAAGGGAATACGGCAAAAATCACAATACCTGTTCTAAAAGATTACAAACCCAATGTTTATGTTGTTGGACATTTAATTCGTTCCAACAAGTCAGCTGATGTTCATGCTCCTAAAAGAGCATACGGGGCATATCCTCTACTTGTAGATTGTCGTGATAACAAACTTGCAGTCGATGTCAAAGTTCCTTCCCACATAAAGCCTATCTCTACTCTCGATGTTTCTGTAAGTGTCGAAGGTGGTGCAGGTCGAACATACCTTACCATTGCTGCAGTTGATGAAGGGATTTGCCAGATTACTTCATTTGATACACCCGACCCATTTGGGTACTTCTATCGTAAAAGGAGACTTTCCGTAGAGACCTTTGACATATACTCTTTTATTTTACCGGAACTTGAAAAGGTTGGATTGGAACCTTCGGTTGGTGGTGGAAGAGCCGGAGAGGCTGCAAGACACCTGATGCCAGTTGCGCTAAGGAGAGTTAAGCCTGTTGCTCTCTGGTCCGGTGTTGTTAAAACAAACAATAGGGGTAAGGCAATAGTTCATTTTGATGTTCCTCAGTTTCAGGGGAGTTTGAGAATTATGGTTGTAGCTTTCAATGGAAGCAAATTCGGTTCATCTTTCAAGAATGTTACTGTCTCTGACCCCATTGTTCTCACACCAACATTTCCCAGATTCTTGACAGGAAAGGATAGTTTTGACATACCCGTTAATGTTTATAATTCAACGAAAAATAACGGAAAGGTAACCGTGGAATTAATAGCAAAAGGTGCTGTTAGAATTCTATCGCCTAAAAAAAGAACTATCAATATTGCGAGTAAAAAGGAGGAACTTGTAAAGTTTACCTGCCAGGCAGGAAATGAAATTGGCGCCTTGCATTTTAACCTGAAAGCAAAGGGATTGAGCACACAGACAAATTATGATGTGGATATCCCACTGAGACCTGGTTCTCCAATGATAACAAAGGTTGGAGCAGGAAAGATTGGAGATAATGGAGAAGTCTCGTTGAACATCAGTCCTGATTGGATTGAAGGAACAACCAGGTTTCATCTTAGCGTGTCCACATTTCCAGCAATTAAGTTTGGCCACAGCCTGCGTTTTTTATTGAGATATCCTTATGGCTGTATCGAGCAAACAACATCAAGAGTATTTCCACTTCTCTATTTTAGCGATATTGCAAAGGTTGTTGACCCTTCTCTTTTTCAAGAACGAAGTTCAGATTATTATGTCAAAGAAGGCATCGACAAGTTAAAATCTATGCAGATGGCTGATGGGGCATTTTCATACTGGCCTGGTGGACACTATGAATCTGAATGGGGTAGTATCTACGCCACCCATTTCTTAACGGAGGCACGAAAGGCAGGATACGAGATTCCTGATTGGGTTTTGGTAAGAGCCGCCAATCATCTCAAGGTTATGCTCAAAAAAGAATCTCGAGCAGGTGCAGAGTACTATCGCTTGAATAGACAGGCTTATATAGTTTATGTGCTTTCTCTGCTTGGAAAACCTGATAAAGTAACTATGAACTACTTAAAAGAGGTTGAATATAAGAAGATGTCAACCTGGGCACAAGTTTTGTTGGCAGGTGCTTATGCTTATTCAGGTGATGTAAATACAGCAATGTCAATGATACCATTTGAGATTGCACCAAGTGAATCTCCGCGTGAAACAGGGGATAACTTTAATTCGGGCACAAGAGAAAATGCTATCATATTAGATGTTCTCTCCGAGGTTGACCCGGATAATGCTTCCATTCCTGTATTGATAGAAGCTCTTGCAAAAAAACTGAAGGACTACCGCTATTACTCGACACAGGAAAGTGCATTTGGATTTGTTGCACTTGGCAAAAGTTTGAGAAACAGCAAAAAGGGAAACTACACAGGAAAGGTGTGGATGAATATTGAATTGCTCGGTTCCTTCGATACGGAAAGTAAAGCATTCAATACGAAGGGCGCAGAAGGCAAAAAGGTAAAAATAGGAATCAAAGGAGCTGGACCTTGCTATTACTACTGGTATATTAGCGGAATAAAGAAGGGGGCAGACTTCGAGGAGTATTCAAGAGGATTAAGAGTAAATAGGGTGTATTTTGACGAATGGGGAAATCCTCTTGTCTCGGGAAGTATAGAGCAAGGTGATATTATAATTGCAAGATTGACAATGACTGCTTTAACGGACAATTTAGACAATGTTATAGTATCTGATATGCTTCCCGCAGGGCTTGAAATAGAAAATCCAAGATTGCAGTCTCGACAGACAATTGACTGGATTGAGGGAAGGCCTGTTGTGCCGGATTATATGGACATAAGGGATGACAGATTGAATATTTTCTTGAATCTGCGGAAAGGAAAGAAAACAGAATTTTATTATATGCTCAGAGCTGTTACATCCGGAAGGTTTATTCTGCCCCCAGTTTCTGGAGAGGCAATGTATGACCCATTCAAATCTTCCGTGGAAAATAGCGGTGTAGTATTTGTTAAGCCTGCGAAGTGATGAAAAAGAAGCTTTTGATTCTTTCTATAATATTATTTGCATTTTTTCTCGCCATAATATGTTTTCCTATTGATGAACAGAAACTGAACAAGTCTGTTTCGCAATCCATCTATGATAAGAATGGAAAATTGTTGAGGGCTTTCTTGACCGCAGATGAAAAATGGCGAATAGGATTGAGTATTAATGAGGTTTCTCTTTATCTTAAGATGGCAGTTATCAATGTGGAAGACCGTGCTTTTTACGACCATCCCGGAATAAATCCCTGGGCTTTGCTGCGCGCTGCTTATCTCAATATTAGAAACAGGAAGGTTGTCTCAGGTGGCTCGACAATAACAATGCAGGTAGCAAGAATGATTGAGCACAGGAAACGGAATATCATCTCAAAGATTTTGGAGATGATATGTGCATTGAAGCTTGAAACATTTTATTCCAAGGACCAAATACTTGAATTCTATTTCAATATGGCACCCTACGGGGGAAATATCGAAGGTGTTGGTGCTGCTTGCTATTATTACTTCCAAAAGAGTCCTAAAGAAATAAGTCTTGCGCAGGCTGCTTTGCTTGCAGCAATCCCAAACTCTCCTAACTCATTACATCCGGAAAGGCATCCAGAAAGACTTAAGAAGAAAAGGAACATTATACTATCATATTTAAGAAAAAGAAAGGTTATTACAGAAGAAGAATATTCTCAAGCGAAAGAAGAAAAGATTGTTATTGAAAACCCGGGAATGCCTTTTAAGGCTCCGCATTTTACCGATCTTATGCATAGATATTTCCCTGGAAAAGAAAGAATTTACACTAATCTGGATCCCTTGATACAGAGAAAATGCGAGAAAATAATGAAAGACCATTTGAAGAAATGGTATAACCTGGGCATTACAAATGGAGCGATTGTTGTTTTAGACGGCAAGACTAATGGTGTTCTTGCACTTGTTGGTTCCTATGATTTTTTTGACAAAGTGCATAGTGGTCAGGTTAATGGTGCCATTTCTCCTCGTTCTCCGGGTTCGACACTTAAACCCTTCCTATATGCCATAGGTATTGACAGAGGAAGTATCAGCCCATCATCGGTTGTGTATGATATACCCATAAGTTTTGGTGGATATACACCGGAAAACTACGATAGTAAATTTCATGGAGTAATTAGTGTTAAAGAGGCTTTGACAAAATCGCTGAACATTCCTGCTGTGAACCTTCTCAGCAAGATTGGTATTGGTGAATTTGTTTCGTTTTTGCAGGCAAACGGAATCTCAACGATTGATTATGATAGGCTTGATTATGGCTTATCCCTGATTCTCGGTGGCTGTGAAATTAAACTAACAGAGCTTACAAATCTGTATGCCACCCTTGCGAATTACGGTAGTTATAGAAGCATTAGATATTGCTCGGATGAACCAGTTGTAGAAGGGAAACCCATCCTTTCTCCTGGTGCAGCATATATCATAACGGAATTATTATCCGAGGTTAGAAGACCTGACCTACCAACATACTGGAAATTCAGTCTGGATAGGCCCAAAGTTGCGTGGAAGACCGGGACAAGTTATGGTCATCGTGATGCATGGAGTATTGGTTATACAAGAGGTTTGACTGTGGGTGTTTGGGCTGGGAATTTCGAAGGACAGGGTAGCCCTGAGTTGGTAGGTGCGCTGGTTGCAGGACCAATTCTTTTTGATATAATAAATGCAATATCAGGAAAGGAAGAAACCAGATGGTTTAAAAAACCACCCTCAGTATCAACAAGAGAAGTTTGTGCAATAAGTGGAATGGTTCCAAACAAAGATTGTCCACACACAGTTCATGAATTGTATCTTAAAGATGTATCTCCTAAGGATATGTGTAGAATACACAGAGCATTTTACATAGATAAAAAGACAGGATTTAGGCTTTGTAAATCCGCTCTTTCTGATAGAACTTATATAAGCAAAGTGTACAAGGTATGGCCTGCAGAAGTTGCAACATGGATGGAAAGAAATGGTTATGCTCTACAAAAGGTTCCATCACTTATGCCGTCGTCTAAGAATATGATGGCGGGAAAAGGACCTGTTATTCGTTCTCCTGATTCGCAATGTGAGTATTATGTGAGAAAAGGAGTTACGATGCAGTATCAGAAAATCCTTCTTGATGCTTCGGTTGAGAATTCTGTAAATACTATATATTGGTTTCTTGATGATAAACTGGTGTGGTCAGGGACACCTGGACAGAAGGTTTTTATTTGTCCCGATATGGGTAAACACACCCTGGTTTGTCAGGATGACCATGCAAGAACAACATCAATGAAACTTGTCATCAGGTAGGAATGTGAGTAACCAAGTAACTGGTAATTTAGTAATTTCATTTGCAGCGTTTTGCTCGTTAGTATCGTTTGGAGCGTTCGGATCGTTTTGCACGTTAGTAATTAGATTCTTCCATGGTCAATAATCGTTGCTTAATCAGAATGACATTCTGTTTGCCGTAATCCGTTATTTTCCCAATTTCGGTACAAATTCCACCGCAGAGACGCAGTGCACGCAGAGGAAACAATCAATTCAAGGTTTCCCTGCTTCCTTCCACACCAAGACATAGATCCCTTTTCTGCAGTTTCTCCGATACACCGATACTCCGTTTCTCCGGTTCGCTGTCATTGGTCTCCAGTCTTGTGTCTTCGGTCTTTTAGCAACCTACGGGTGTGCTATGAATGCAATAAGAAAAGGAACCAGAATAGTGAGAACCACTCCATTAAAAACCGATATTAGCGCGTATTCTTTTCCAATAGTTCTTGTGATTATGGGAAGCGTGGTATCCATTGATGTAACACCTCCCGAGGCAATAGGGGAGAGTTTACCAAAGTGTTTTGCGAACATCGGAGTAAAAAGCAAAGTCAAACTTTCTCTGAAAATATTGGTAAGCAAGGCGAGCACTCCGAGGGTTTCACCATACAGTTGAGTAATAAGAATACTTGAAAGGCTGTAGTAACCCAGTCCTGAACCAACGAGGAGACATTCTTTCAAGTTGATTCCAGGAATTACAAAGGAAAGCAACCCAACTGTTAAGAGGGTCCCAATAACTACAGAAATAGGCAACAAGAAAATTTTTACATTCAATGTCTTAATGATTTTCCACGCACCTGAATTGCTTCCGACTCCAATGCCCACAAGAAACATCAAAAGATATAGAGCATAAATACTGAGATTAGCAAATGAAGCGATTTTGGATAGATTCGGAATGAGACCCAGAAGAATACCTGAACAGAAAAATGCGAGAATGATTAAACTATTTTTCACTGTTCGAATCCTTGAGAAGTAATTTACTGATTAAAAATGATAATAGAATGCTGCCAATAATTGCACCAACAGCAAGAATGAGCGCCTGGATACCGAGTTTTCCTATATTTCTAATAATTATTTTGTTTGCTCCAACGGAAAGTCCCAGTAGAAGAAGCAGGAGGTAGATAGCCCAATTAGTGACTGTGTCGATATTTCTTATCAACCTTTTTTGTTTCCTCAATAAAAACCCTAAAAAAGCTCCTGTGGTAAAAAGTGCTAATACATTAATCATAATATAGTTTGATTATGTAAATGTATTTTTTTGAAATGTCAAGACCTTATTTCAATAACCTAATTTGTTCCGCTTTTTGGAGTGCAACATCTCGTGATATTGCGGTCTTTCCTATGGTATCCGCAGGTTATGTAGGGGCAGACCTGTGTGTCTGCCCTTATGTTTTATAACAAGTCACCTCTATTAAATCTCCCTCAGTCCCCCTTTTTCAAAGGGGGAAACAGGAGGATTTAGGGGTGTGTAATGTTATTCCTGCAACGCAATGTCACCCCTGTGAAAACAGGGGAGGAATCCACTTAGGGAGGAGGAATTTGACGGAAGAAGTGTCATTCTGAGTAATCTTCCCCATATCATCCATGGTAGAATCTCGGATGTAAAAAAAGTTGATAAAAGAGATTTTTCTCATTAGATTGTGTAAAAGAGGGTGGTGGGGAAGACATAGTTGTTTTCTAACGGAATAACTGGAGGAATTGATTGAAATGTCCAAATTGCGGTAAGGAAGTTAGTGATAATAGCAATTTTTGTGAATTCTGTGGGTATGATTTGGTCAAATATCGAAAAACCATTGAACGTGGAATAGCGAACATATCAAAGAGTGATATTGAAACAGCCTATGGAAAGACCGAGGAAGTGGTTAAGCAAGCAAGAAAGCTTGCAACAAAGGGTGGACCATTCAGTGCCTTTTTTAACCGCATCAAGGTTCTCATCTCATTGCTCAAAGATTACAGGAACAAAGAATATCGGGAAGTGCCCTGGCGAGTGATAGCTGCTGCTGTTTTTGCAATTCTGTATTTCATAAATCCTTTTGATTTAATTCCGGATTTCATCCCTGGAGTTGGCTATATAGATGATATAGCAGTAATTGCTCTTATCTTTGCTTCTATCGAGGGCGAACTCAAAAAATATGCGAAGTGGAAAGGCATAGAGTTGCAGTAGTGCCGGACTAACTGACTATTTCGAATGAGCAACCGGTATAACCTCTGTCCTCTCAGGCGACATTTTTCCTTCTGCAATTTCATCTACCATCTTCAGAATTGAAGAATGATAATATCGGTAGCCACACTTATCGCATATACCTACTGGCACATCCTCAAGCATAACGAACCCATTCTTGTGCTTAAAGACTTCCTTTTCCACCAATTGCTTTCTTACAGTTCCGCCACAAAATTCACATTTATAACCGTACATTTTTTACCTCCGTCAAGTAATCTTATAAACCGTTATGATTAGAAAAATTCCTGTTTCTTTGAATTTTCCTACTATTCCTATTGGTGTGGATTGGTCAGTGCCTAATCCCTAATAATGTATTTATTACCTCGCAGTTCATCCTTCTCTTTCTTGATAATTTTGCCATTTAGAACTGCGTTCTCAACATCAAAAATTCCAAGTTTGTCCTCTGACATCTCTTCAACAGCATGATATGTCATATCATAATCCCCAGTTCTAATTGCGTTACATATTTTGTCAATTATTCGACGAGCCATTGATGTTATCCAATTATATTATTTGTTGGTCATATTTTAACACCATATTGTATAACTCGTCAGTCCTGTTTTTATTTTCATTGTTTAAGACCCCTCTAAACTTCACTTCTTTCTCTACATTTCTATAGAATATAGGACAAAAAATCGGAAATGTCAAGTGTATTGAGAGACATTCTCTTTAGATTTTTACATTTAGACCAAACAAAATTGTTATCTTCAATTCATTCTCTTTTATTTTTGCATTGTTAAAATAGTATCTAATATTGCTTGAAGGGAAAATTCTTTTTTTCTCCCATAGAGAGCCACCTATTTCTAAGCTAAATGTGTTTTTGTGTTCAAAATCACTTGCTCCAAGGAAAGTTTTTTCAAGAATTTTTGAATGATAGTTTACGTATAGAACCAGACAAGAAATTTGGTTTTGCAGAACAGTTTTACCAATTCCGTAATTAAACGCAAACATATGATAGGAAGGATTTGTTGAGTAGGGAAGTCCTGAGGAGACAGTAAGATGGTGATGTAATATGTGAAGTGGCCACAGAGAATAGACTAAGCCTATCTCTAAAGGTTCTACCAAATCGGGCCTTAAGTTGAATGTCCAATTTTCATAATTGATTATATGAGATGGGTGATACTCAAGAATGGGAATAATTGCTTGTTCAAAATCGAGAATATAAGCATCGTTTTTCGATTCAGTTTTAATGTTTGAGACATATTGTTTAACATCATTTACATAAGAGGAGTCATATAATGTAGCAGTTTTAATAACCTTATAAAGAACTGTCTTTTTCGTATCTCCATCCATAACTACAATTCCCCATCTTTCAATCTTCTCTATTACTTCGAATGTTAGAAATTCTTCTGTTCCTTTAATGATAAATTCGACCCTTGTGGAGTCAGTTGGATCGCTACTGGCAAATACAGGATGAACAGAGAATAAAAACAATAAACAGATGAATTGTAGAAAGAGACCACAATATGTCTTATATTGTAACATTTTGGTTATGGACTCTAAAGCGGTCCAGTAATTATTTGACTATAGCTTTTACTTGTTTCTTTAGCTTGTAATTTACATTTGTCTTGTTATGATAAACCCCGGCTATTAACTTTGCGAGTTTTTTTATAGCCTCAGAATTCATTCCTCTATGTGTAATTTCCGCTGTGCCGAGTCTTCCACCAATATCTATAAAGATCCCAACCTTCTCTAATGTGTGGCAGAGTTTCTCTGCTTTTTTCGGTATAAGGTCTAAGAGTATTTGATGTGAATTTGTATATCCTCTCTCCTTGAACTTCACAGGAACGCCCGATTCGTCCAGTGCTTGCGCAAGTGTTCTTGCATTTTTCATTACCCTTTTTCCATAACCCTTATCTTTCAACATCTCTTCCATTGCAATGCCAAGTGCTGCAATGCGATTTGTATGCGGATTATCAATCAAGCCAATGCCTTCATTCAAGTCCATGGCAAGATATTCGTTTAGCAGTTCATAATGTTTTCTTGAATTGGTAAGAACGATACCTCCCTGAGGTCCATATAGGGTTTTATGTGTGCTCCCAAAAAGCACTTCGGCACCTTCGGCGAGTGGATTCTGAAATTCCCCACAGGCAATTAAGCCCATAATATGGGAGCCATCGTAAACGCAATGAGTGGGAAAACTAAATTTCTTTATTGCTACGCTGATTTTTTTAACAGGGTGAGGGAAGGGAATAAAAGAGGAGCCAAGAATTGTAAGTTTCACCTTTTCTTTTTTTATCATCCTCAGTGTTGCCTTAACATTAATCTCAAGGTTTTTCTTATTAACAGGTATATCAACTCTCCTGCGATTGAACTTGTGAATACCCAGAGGATAACCACCAACGCTGAAAGGAAGCATCGCTACTTTGTCATTGGGATTAGTGAAAGCAAAGATGGCAGCAAGGTCACATATATTTCCTGATACAGCAGTGACTATTGCATATTTTACCTTGAACAGTTTTCTTGCCAGTTCTTCTGTTTTTTTTATAATTTCCTGGGCAAATTTTGAGCCGCCATACCAGCCTGTATGATACCTACCTGCGAGGTCAGTTGCAAGTGCATTTTTCACATTCACCGAAAGATAATTTTCCGATGCAATTAAGTTAATTCCTTTGGACCTTAATTTTTCGTGTTTTTCTATTAGTTTTTGTATTTTAGACATGTTTGTGTTCAGCATAGGCAAGTGCTGCCTTTATGTCTTCATTAGTAAGAGAGGGGTAGGAATTAATAATCTCGTTTTCTGTCATTCCATCTGCCAGGCTTTCAATAACAATGCTGACAGGTATTCTTGTTCCTTTAATGCACGGTTCACCATTGTGAAGATCCGGAGAAATTACTATTCTTTTTTTTCATTGAATTCTATTCACTGTTACCTCCACTATCTATGATTATCATTTATCATACCATATACAAATTTCAATCAGAAGTCAAGTTAATTTCTATAGTTTTTGTGATTAAGACAATAGAATGAGTATGAACTGAGTTTTCTCAAAAATGCTTTTTGTTTGTCATTGCGAATATTCTCCCATTCTCACTTTTGAAGCAATCTCATTTACACATTCGGTGAATATGAGATTGCCACGCTTTGTTCCTTCACCTCACTCAGGACTCGCTCACAATGACACCGCGGTAGGTTATAGCGTGTGGTTACAAATGATATTGGCTTTTTCAGTTAACTTTTATCTTTGCATATTTGTTCACTAAATGTTTTGTTATTTTAGCATTACTATCTTCTTTGAAAGCATTTTTCCGTTTACCGCAATCCTGCAGAAATAGCTTCCGGAAGGGAGCATCCTATTGTTGGAATCCGTTCCATACCAGGGGATTGTGTAATCACACTTTTTCATAAATGTATTCTTGAGTGTTTTTACTTTTTGACCGGAAGCATCAAATATTGCAACCTCAACATTACCATCCTCTGGAACAGCAAAGTGAATTTCTGCAAATTTCCGGGCGGGATTGGGATAGAGTTTCATAAATGGTTGAAGGTTCTTTTCATCGTTTCCTGAATTTCCGATAGACTGCGGATTATTGGAACGGTAAAGATAAGTATGCGTTCCATTATTATAGCTTCCTGTTATTATAATTATCCTCTCATTTCCGAAGTAAAAAGTATATGCATAGTAGGTTGTATCGGTATCCGAAAAGGTGAGCTGATTAGAGGATGTTGAAATATCCCTTAGGAAAATGTGACCCGTGTAATTTACATTGTCTGTATACTGGTATAGCACTTCAATGTTTCCGTCGGTATCAAAATCAGGTGAAGCTGCAATAATATTGTAGTAAACTGCTCCTCCAGGAATAGGAAGTGAAAATGTGGTTACTGCCTGATAGTTTGTGTCTATTATTTGAAACGAGTAAGCCGAAGTTTGCTGCAGAACAAGCCAGGGAGCAGATGGGGTTCCGCTTGTGTATGCACCTGCCCAGTATCCCTGCCACTGAAGGATTTGCGACTGGAGTGAAACCAAAGAAGTTAAAAAAATGACTGCAGTTAAAAAGAGTTTTTTGTGATTCATTCATTGACTTCTTTTTTCCTCTTCCGTCTTCTCATATTCCTTCTGTTTTCTCATCTTAAGAATAGTTATGATTAATCTAATTACTGATGCAATAAAACATATAAAAAATAATAGGAATAGAGGGAAGAATTCTCGAACCAAATGGGTTCTAACCAGTCCTGCAAACAACAGTATAAGCAAGAATACAATTATGAGCAGGGAAACGGACGGTCTCCACAGGAATTTTAAGAATTGTATGCTTTGTCTTTTAAATAATCGTGCCAGTGAAGTAATAAAGAGGAGTATTAATACTGTAAAAAATATAGGATGTTGGATGTTTATTCTAAATAATATAGTAATTATTAAGAGTATAAGGAGAACGATTGGCAATACATTGGGTTTGAGACTTTTCTTGAATAGAGGGAGCAATTTGGAGAAAGTTTTTCCAATGACCTTGATCGGGGGTATTAAAGTCTTTCTTATCTTGAAAAGAATAAATAGTATTATCAGGATAAGAACAATTATGAGCCAGCAGATGAGGCGCTTGTCCACATATGTAAAGCTAAGATGTAAAGGTTCTCCTTTTTCAACAATTTTTTTACCGAAGAGATAATTTTCTCCGGAGAAAGGTATATTAACATTTACAGAGAGTAAACCTGCTGTGCCTCGATAAACCTTTTCGCGGAAAAGCCCTTGTTCTTCTGGGATAGGAGCTTTTGCAGGTTCGGCTTTGGCTGTTTTTTTCTTTTCTTCGGATATAGAGGACCTATCACTTTCTGCAATTTCTTTCTCTGCTGTAATCTTTTCCACTCCCGAAGATATATATGTTTTGCCAAGTGTTTGTAGTTCCTTATGACGTCGTTTTAGATTCCCCCCAAAATGTATATATTTATAATGTTCTGGTAAGTAAAAATTCCATTCCAATCTGTTTATTAAGATATTAGATATGGGAAGAATAGATTCTTTTTTCCCAAAAATTGCGAACTTCCTGGCAGGTTCGGAATAAATAAGCTCTACATTGAAGGTTTTTAATATACTTCCCTCCCTTTGAGAACGAGCCAGCGGAATCAATATTTTACCATCTGTTTCTCTGGATGGTTTTTCGCGTTTGCCATCTACATATACACTCCAGATGGTTGCATCTTCGGGTAATTCCAATTTAAGGAATTGATTCCATAAGTTCTGTATGGAAAATGTAATCTGATGAACAAGTTTACCATCTTCTTGAAAGAGGGTTGTTCCATACGCGTTATCGATAATAACGTTTAATGCCTCTTCTTTCTTATACTTTATAATGCCAACAATGATATTATATGGATGTCGAATATACTTAAAGGCGAAGAGCATTGGTCTGGAAGATAGACTACTAAGTTCTCGAGGGATTTTCTGAAAATCTATTCTTTCTAAACCCTTAAACTCCTGAATATGAGCTTCAGCATTACTCTTCACCTCCCCTGCGATAAAACCCGATTCCCTTTTAGCTCCTATAATTTCAAATCCTGCGAAATCGGCTACTGTAGTTTCCTTCGTTAATAATTTTTCAGACTTGATTGTGAGCTCTTGATTGCCTTCCATGGGATATTCAAAAGGTACATCAAGGAGTTTTCTATCATTTTCCTCCCTTACATTCCATACGCTCTTTCCGGCTCTTGCTACTTCCAGGATTTGATAACCTGGTGGTATAATGAGTGTAATTGAATTGAGCTTATTCTGTATAATATTTAGTTTGACCTTTGTGGTGACCCTGATGGCGTCTGCTTCAATAGAAAGAAGACTATAGAGCTCCGCGTAAATCTTGGCAGGACCCCGTGCTACCTCCACTGGTTTTCTTTTCCATGTAATGTTTATTGATGAGGTGGAATTAATATATCCTTTCACTATGGTATGTCTACCTAATTCGTATGTCTCCAAATCTTGAGCATTTGCAAGGGTTACATCCAGAGCCTGTTTAGGGATGTCTAATGTAATATGTGTTATTGGGGTTTGAGGAATATTGAAAGAGAGATTAGGAGTTTGCTTATTCGGGGATGGTTTGACGGAAAATTTTACTACCACAGAATGTTTTCCAATTTCGTCTGTGCTTAAATAATGCCACCCTTCTTCAGTAATAACCGAAGCAGGTTTTCCATCAAAACGGATATCCTCAATAGCCAACTCCTCGCGGTATAAAGGTATCCTTGAGTAAGATTTCCTATCCTTTTTAAAGATTTGCAGCTCCAAAAGAACAGTGAATTGTGAACCTTTACTGTCTACAACCCCATTGTAACTTGCCTTTGTTATTAGATAATCGCAAGGTGGAGCCAATTTTGTTTCTGTGGGGGTCTTCATCTGAGCAATAAGATTCTTGAATTGTTCTCTGGTTAAGATAACTTTTCCACCATCCACCTTGTATTCAGGTTTAAAACGAAAGCCTGTCTGTTGTAAAAGTTTTGTAAATTCATCCCATGAAAGTTTAACCTCATCCGTATCGAGTTTTAGTATCTTCTGGAATTCCTGCCAATCAAGTGTTATGCTACTTGGGTTCTTTTTATCTACACTATCGTCTGCGTGAACATGAGGAACGGATAGAATAGATAATAGAACAAGACAGTAAAATCCAATCTTCACATACTTTTTATTATTTATTTTCACTTTTGCCTCACTGAAATGGTTTTCAGGAACATACATAATTTTCCTAAATTTGTTTAGAAGGTTTCTCTTGTTCAGTTTTATCCTTTTTGTGTCGAGAAAACCATTCTGGTTTTATACAGGCTGCAAGAAAGAGGAGGACAAAGACAACAAAGAGGAACTTATTAAGAAACCAGAAGATGAAAGCGGCGATGCCAAAAATGATGCGAATTCCGTTAGGCGATATAGCTATGTCCCAGAAATCTTTGTGAGATGTAGACCATTTCTTAATCCTTATGTATAGGTTTTTAATCCTTCTCCTAAGAAGGTAAATAATATAAACGATGATGAGAAGTAGTACGAGCTTGAAAATTATATTGAGCCATCCCCTTATATATTGAAAGTCCAGATAGAGTTCCTCTCCCTCTATAATGGTCTTTGCAAATCTGTAAAGTTGACCCGAGGTGGGTACTTCAATCTTGAGCAGTGCCATACCTGCTTCTCCACCTGTGATAATTCCCATTTGTTGCTCTTTCTGAATATTATCAGCAAAATTGATTTCCTGCTCAAGTTGATTTAGGAATGCACCTCGTTGGTTTGCTGAACTTGTCCTGAATGTGCTTTTTAACTTTCCTTGGTTTCTTTTAATATCTCTATTTACAGCCTGTGTTTCGGGGCTTTCCCAGTTTGCCAACGCTTCGTTATATCCATTAATCTCATCATACGAGAAGACACGTCTCTTGCCCAGAAAAGGATTAATTCCCGTTGCGAGTTCCTCCTTCTCGACATTCCCTCCGAAGTGGAGCAGTCTATAGTCATCAGGAAGGTAGCAGGACCACAGCATTCTGCTAATAATTACATCTGTTTTTGGAAATTGTAATCGCTTTGTCCCTAAGAGAGAAAACCTTTGAATTCTGTAATAATATAGAATCTCTACATCAAATGAAGCAATGTTCTCATCTGTAGTCTGCGAGCGTGCGAGTGGGAGCATAAATGTTCCATTCTCATTTTTTGCAGGAATTTCTCTCTTTCCATTAACATAAAGACTCCATATCTCTGCCTTGTCCGGTAGTTCAAGTTCAAGAAACTGTTTTCCTGTATTTCGCATAGTGTAGACGATTCTTGTTATTACCTTTCCTTCTTCCAGGAAAACGGACATTACACTTGCATTATCTATTACCGTGTTGACTACGGGAAGTTCCTCGTGTTTGGTAACTCTTAATGTTAGTAAAAAGGGATGTCTTAGATATCGCAGTCCAAAGATGGGTGGTTTTGCTGACATATTTACAAGTTCAATAGGCAATTCCTGAATATCCAGCCTATCTATATTTTCTGCCTTAAAAATCTCTGCTTCTGCAGTACTCTTTTTTTCAGCACCTACATAGCCTGTTTCTCTAACGGCACCCGAAACCTGAAATCCAGTGAATTCAATCTGGTTTTCCTTTTCGGTAAATATCCTTTCAGATACTACCGTGAATATAATACTCCCTTCTCTTTCGGCACCAAAAGGCACAGTTAGTATTTCCTTATTTTTTACCTTTTCGGTAGTCCAGTCCCTGATTTCCTGCCAGTTTTGGTCCTTTACATAGAGGATGCTGTAACCGTCAGGAACGGAAATTTTGATATTAGAAATAGTATTTTGTAAAATATTCAACTTGAACTTCGTGGTTATCCGCAGGGCATCATCTTCAATAGAAAGAAGATTCATAGTCTCTGCATAGATTTTAGCAGGTCCTTTTTCCTTTTCTATCTTTGCAATAAGGGCGCGATGCACCTTGATATTGATCTGGTTCGTACTTGAGAGTACTGCCTCTACCTTCGTATGACCTGCGACTCTTGTTATTGTTATATGTTTTTCCTGAGGAATTTCTACTGTTACATCCTTTATAGGTATATCAATCTTTAATAATGTGATGGCTGTCTGTGGAACGGTAAGGCTCAGCGCATCGGGTCCTTTATCGAGGTCTGTCTGTATAGAAAATTTCAGGTCTATAATATGCTGACCAATCTTATCCGTTGTAAGGACATACCAACCATTCTCGATCATTACAAGGGCTGGTGCGTTATCTAATTTAATCTCTTGTAATGCCACATTCTGAGGTAAAAGAGGAATCTTGGAAAAGGTAGTTCTCTCTTTCTTGAATATTTCCAGATAGAATCGGGTGCTGAAAGATGTGCTCTTCTTTTTCATAATGCCAGAATAATCTGCCTTCGTAATGAGATAATCACCGGGAGGTTGAAGCGGGATTACCTCGGATAGTTTCATCTGGTCAAGCAATTTCTTAAACTGTTCTCGCTGAAGAACGACTTTCCCATTTTCTATATTATATTCCACCTTTACTTCGCTTCCGGTCTGTGCCAGGAGTTTTTTGAATTCATCCCAGGTCAATATTACCTCGTCCGAATCAATTTTTAGAAATTTCTTGAATTCATCCCAGGGAATTCGCACTGAACTTGAATGGTTATTATCCTCTGGATTCTCAGCATGGATTGGTGCAATTATGCCCATTCCAAGAAGTCCTACTAAAGATATAAGGGTAATGAGCCAGAGGATGTTTCTTGTTTTTTTGCAGGCTACCATATACTCCTCCTTTTTGTCTTTTTCATCCTTCTACTTGAATATACCTTTTTCTTTATTTCTTATTCCGTTTTTTTCATTCGCAATGCACTGTATGTTAATATCTTTTTAATGTCAAGGGAATTTATTCCATTTTTGCAATTCAGACAATTGAGGGTGCATTCTTAGAAATCTCGCTTTCCCTTGTCGTGCTGAATAATGTCATCCTGAACTTATTTCAGCATCTCGTTTTCCCTATCATTTCCATATCAGCAGGAATCCAGTCAGGGAGGAAGAATTTGGCGGAAGAAGTGTCATTCTGAGCAATGTTTTCCATATTAGCCCCGGAAGAATCTGGTTACCAAGAAGGCAATTGGTAAACAAACAATTTCTATTTTTCAGCCTGACCCCATTTTCTCTGACCATTTTCTTCCTGACGAAAAATATTGACTTTGTGCGATATTTGCTGTATGATATAAATATATGAAATCAAAAAAATTAAAAACAATTCTAAAATTAAGCACTGATGACGAAGATAAGGAGATAGAATTCGAGTTGAATTATCTTATGTCTTTGACAACGAAACAAAGGTTTCAAATGATGTTTAAGAAAACACAAGAAATCCGTAACCTCTTAGAAAATTGTGAATACAGAGAAACTTCTGAAATTATTAAAAGAACATAAGGTTGATTTTGTAATAATTGGTGCAACGGCTTTCCCTGTTCACGGTTATACACGAGCCACCTTAGATATTGATATCTTCATAAGACCGGAGGACCTTAATGCAAAAAGGACGATGGAAGCACTCAAGGAATTTGGCTATGATATGAGCAATGTTAGCGTGAAAGACCTTCTTACAAAAAAAATATTGATTCGTCAGTATGCAGTGGAGACTGATATACATCCCTTTGTAAAAGGTATAACTTTTGACAATATATGGAAAAACAAAATAAAGGCGAGGTTCGGTAAAACCTATGTAAATTTTGCTTCATTGGATGACCTAATAAAGATGAAGAGAGCTGTTTCTCGAGTGAAAGATTTAGAAGACTTAAAGTATCTTCTGCGGTTAAAAAATAGAAAACAGAAAAAAAAGAAGGAAATAATTCGTTAAGACAATAGCACTGTGTCATTCCTGATTTTCACCAGGACAACGTCTGAGAAGTCTGTTTCATATACGCCCTTGAAGAATCCCGCACCTTGATGTCATGCTGAACCCTTAGACCTTGCTCAGGGTAGGCTCGGTTCAGCATCTCGCTTTCCCTGTCATTTCTGCAACAGAATGTCACCCCTGTGAAAACAGGGGCAGGAATCCAGTCAGGGAGGAAGAATTTGGCGGAAGAAGTGTCATTCTGAGCAATGTTTTCCATATTAGCCCCGGAAGAATATGGTTATCGAGAAGCCAATTGGTAAAGAAACAATTTCTATTTTTCAGCCTGACCCCATTTGCCTATGGTAGCCGCAACCTTTAGGTTGCGAGACATGTCATTCCTGCAACAGCAGGAATCCAGTGTAGTCAGAAAGAATTTGGTCTTTGGTCTTCGGTCCAATGTTCTCATTTTTCTGTCCAAACAATGGGGTACAACTCAGTAGTATGATGGTCTATTGTCAGAATCAAATTTCATCTAAGAAATAACTTGATTTTCTTACCAAAATTTTGTATAGTTAAGTATAGTTAAGTACATTATATGAAGTCTGACAAAAAGAATCAATGAGACAAGTTCAGAGATGAAAAAAATTTACTTAAACAAGGGGGCACACAATGAAATTTAAAGAGATGCTCAGAATGTATCCAGATGAGTGGCTTGTTATTGAGGTGAAAAAATTCGATAAGAAAACCTTAAGGGTTGAAGAGGGTAAAATTCTGTTTCACTCGCCAGTGGAAACAGAAATCTATGATAATTTGATGAAGTTTAAAGGTCTTAACCTTTCTATAGAATTTGCAGGTAATGCACCAAAAGATATGGCTGTATTATTATGAAGAAATATGAACTTGAGAAATTTGGCCCACTGCTTTTCACCCGATGTGCAATCAAAGGAAAAGAAGGAATTTTATAAAGGAAGCATCAATTCAAATAAAGTAGCAGAGGTTTTTCGTCTTTCGTTTATTCTCCCAATCACATTTGTTGCACACTTACAACATCTTGTTGCAATAACACAACATTATAGATTTTCCAATACATAACTTTGAAACCATTGATATTACTTGCAATTAAGAGTTGGGATAGACTTTTTCATAAAGCATCTAAAAATGCTGTTGCAATTTCGCAACATAATTGTAAAAGCACTTACAAAAATTAAGAAATTATGTTTTTAAGACCGCTGGAAGTGGCTAAAAATCGTGTTTTTTTCCCCTTGCTGAATTTGCTGTTCGTGGCATAAAACTTGCTATTAATAACTGTTGACGGCTCCAACTTTAGTTCAAAGGGGGGATAACAGTGTGGGTGGATTATAGAAAAATAATTTAGGAGTAAATTTGTGTTTTAGAAAGAATAGAATTATAGAAACTTCCGATGATAGTTGGTTATTCAAAGCATTGAAAAGCTATAAAAAAGGAGTGCAGTTCCAACTTTCAGATGATGTTCCATTGAGCATAGAAAAATCCGATGTAGAATCGGGCTTGTCATTGATCAAGAAAACGCAGGCTTTGAACGTTTCATGGAGCCGAGTCGCTGAGCTTACTAAGAAAATTGGACTTTGCTCCACCAGTTTAGCAATTATAGGTTACTCCATTACTGATGAAGAGCCGAGCACAAAATTAGAAGAATTACTGTCTAAAGATTCCATGCTGATTTCACCTAAAAGTCTGCATGCTCTACAATGTTTGAGCAGAAAATTCAAAGTTATAAAAGTGGGAAATGAATTCAAAATTGCACCTTATCACTAAGATTGTCAACCTTGAAATCATAAGGAGAATAAACAAGTGCCAATAAGGTTGAGCAGAGATTTCATATTTATGCTTCGTGTTGTTATTTTCATTCTTGGAGTGTTCGTTCTTCTTCTTGCAGTTGGTTTTGTTGTTGATTGTTGCACATATCCTGCAATGAAGAGAATTGGAAACAAAGCTCTTGAATCATTAATAAGCCAATCGAAGAAGAAATCAGGAAATGCCTGGGACTATTATTTGTCAGCCATAGAAATGTCTGAGAATATCGAATCAAACAAAATGCTGGAAATGTATCTTGACGATAGAATTGAGGTCACACCTGAAATTAAAGGAGTTATAAAAGCAAGTGAGGCAGCGATAAAAAAAATGAAGCAGGGTTCAAAAATGACATACTGCTCAATCCCTTATGATTACGAGAAAGGCTTAAAACTTAAAATACCGGATTTTTTGACTTTGAGAAACTTAGTCAAAATATTGTGTGTTGAGTCTTTGCATAAAATTAGAAATGGCGAAACAGAGGAAGGGATTAGTGATTTGTTATGTGTGATGAATCTCGGAAAACACATAGAGTGTGCAGCACCTTTGCTGCTTGACCAGATGATAGGTAGTTTTTACATCTCAGAAGCGTTAAAGGTATTGAAGATAGGTTTATCTACCGGATTATTTAATGACGACGAATTGAAACAAATACATAGTTCATTAGCTCAGGTTGAAGAGGATCTGCCTTTCTTGAGCACAGCTTTGGAGGGGGAAGAAAAGAAGATTAAAGTCTCTTTTGCTCACTTCTCTATTTGGAAAACATCAAGAGTCATTTTACTAATGTCTTCAGAGGGAGCAGAAAAACCGTTGGTTTTTGAAAAATTAGGATTAAGGCTATCTTGCTGGCGGTATTTTTTCTCTCCAAGGCTTGCGGCAGTGAAAAGCTTTGGATTTATGGACAAGGTTGTACAGAGAATGAAAGAAATAGAGAATAAGTCTAATTCGAACTCGCGCAACGCAAATCTTGCCATCAAACCGGAGGAATTACTTCAGGAAAAGATGAATAGATATACGCGGATAAATCCCGTATTCAGAATTATTGATGTAAACGTTATGAACTTATTTCATAGAAAATTGAGATGCATCACGAGAATAAAGGTTTTGCAATTGGCTTGCAACCTTTGTTCTTATAATCTGGAAAATGGCCATTTTCCAAAGTATCTTGAAGATATCGGTGATGATATTATATTGGACTTTAACACTGGTAAGAAATGGGAATACAGTAACTGGATTGATTCTATTACTGTTTTTAGTCCTGGTCCAAATTCTCTAACCACGAAAGATGATATTTCTGTAACTCTCTTCTTGCGGGCAAAATAAAAACAATTTGACATTTTCAATTTTTAATTTATAATTGTGCATATGTTTAAGAAAATCTTTGACCTTGTTTTCGTATCTTTCCTTCTTTTACAGTGCTCGATTCAAGGTGCTGTGAAATGGATTTTAGAGACGGAATTAGAGTTTAAGACGGATTTGATGAAGCTGATTGATATAGATGATGACAACGTTGATGAAGTGATGATGAAGGAGTTCTGCACATATCTTATTAGGGATCAGAAGGGAACCATAATCAAAGAGAAACTTTTTGATGATGATAACTATTTCTTCATAGACGCAGTTGATCTTGATAACAGCGCCCCAAAGGATCTCATCTTTCAGAAGGTTTACAAGGACACTCTGTACTTAAGCATATTTGAAAATGACAAGAAAGAATATAGGGTTAAATTGTTCTCAGTTAAGGACATTAATCCACCTGAAGGTTGGCAAGGCGGATGTGGAGAAGTCTCTGCTGCTGACTTGAACAAGGATGGTTTCAGTGAACTTATCTGTTTTGTAAGAACCGGATACGATGTTCAACCTCGTGGTGTTTTCGTCTATGATTATCATAACAAGAGAGAATTATGGCATTTTTTGGTAGGTGGAAACCCATACTTTGGTTCATGCTTTTGTCCGTTCTTGAATGATAATATTCATTCTAAAGATAATTGGGTCATTTTCGGAACTGCTGCTCATTGCAATGAAGGTTTAGCAAACGGAGTTGACGATTCTTCTTCATATGTTGTTGTAGTTGATAGTAAAGGAAAACTTGTCTGGAAAAAAAGAATTGGTGACAAATCAACAACAGCTGTGCCCTGCTGTGTTGATGTTGACAAAGATGGAGAAGTGGAGGTTGTCGTAATTGAAGAGGCAGGATTAGCTGATAATAAAAAACCTAATTCTCTTCTAATACTTGACGGTGAAACTGGAGAAATTGAACACTATATCAATATAGGCGAAAAATTTTTTGGTATGAAAGTCTGTGATTATAACCGTGATGGACGGTTAGAGATTATTACTGGGAATACGGATGGTAAAATACGAGTTTTTGATGATTTTCTTAATCCAATTCAGGAGTCATCCTTTACCACAAGTGTTAAAGTTCTTTCAGTGTGTGATTTCGATGGAGATGGAACAAATGAAATTTTGCTTTCAACAAGGAATAGTAAACTTTTCATACTTAACGAACAATTGGAAACGGTTCTTGATGAAAAGATTATGCCGGAGGCGAATTTTGTGCATGCTGATATTGTCAACTGTGGAAGAAGAAAAAAGTTACTTTTCAAGGTTAGAAGTGATAATATTTCTTCATACAAATTGATGTCGATTGCTCCCGTTTTACCACTTGGAGCGCAAAAACCTTACAATATTATTTTGATTGTGGTTTCTATATTGGTGTTTAGTGGTGTGATTCTTGGAATTAGTTATTTTGTCCATACAACAAAAAGAATAAGGAACATTAGAAGAACGGCAAATATTCTTCCGTATGCTTTTATTATGTTCGACCCGAAGCAAAGAATTACATATATGAATAATCTTGCCAAGAATATGTTTCAGATGGAAGGAGAAACGCTGACTGACAAGCAGGTTGATGTCCTTGTTCAGGATATAGATAGGGAGCGTTTTCATAATTTCTTGAACTCGGAAAAGAAAGAGCAGATTTTCAGGTTCACTTCAAAAGGGGAGGAAATAGAAAGGAATTTTGAAGCGCGTCTTTATCCGTTTAACAGTGAACACATTATTATTGTAGAGGATATAACGAGTAGATATTTAAGTGATAAGATAGTATCGTGGGCGGGGTTTGCACAGAAGTTGGCGCATGAGGTAAAGAACCCGCTTTCGACGATAACATTAACACTTCAGCGGCTGCAGAGTCTTTACAGGAAGGAACTTGGTAAGGGTGCAGGGAAGCTTGATGCATACACGGATTCCATCTTAGAGGAAGTAGATAGATTGCGTGGAACAACGGATAGGTTTATGAGGATACTATCTATAGAGAAACCTGTTTTCAAGTTAAATGATATGAATTCGCTCATTGAAGCAGCGTCAAAGAAATATGAGAATGTATTGCCAGAGGGAGTAAGGATTAAGAAGTCATATGGAAAGGATATGCCATCAGTGCGTTGTGATAGCAGTCAGATAATGGTATTAGTGAACAATTTGATAGAGAATGGGTTAGAGGCGATAGCAGGCAGTGGTGCATTGAGTATAAGGAGTTTATTGGTGGAGAAGGTTATTGATGGTAAGATAGGGAAGTATATTGAGGTGAGCGTAGAGGACAATGGTGTCGGAATAGCAGGAAAGGACTTGCGGAACTTATACAAGTCGTTTTACACGACGAAGGAGGGTGGGACAGGATTAGGGTTACTGATATCGCGTCAGATAGTGGAGTTACACAATGGAGAGATAAGTATCCAGAGTAAGAAAGGTATCGGGACAACTGTGATGGTTCGACTTCCCATAGAGCAATTAAAAAGTGATGCCCAGAAGGAAGATGAGGCTTAGTAAACAAAGACGAAGAACAATAATACTATTGCGAGTGAGGCTAATGAAAACAATATTTAATACGCTTGCGGTTTTGATGCTTATCTTTAATGGTGTGTATGCAAGTAATAAATGGACGTTAAGAACGGATTTTGAGATTCAGGCAATTTCGTTGAAGCCTGTTGACTGCAATAGTGATGGAGTTGATGAATTTATGATAACGATTGACAACAGAAATTTTGTCGAAGACTGGCATGGAAACATTATAAAGCAAATAACCCTACCAAATAAGAATTATTCTTTCGTTGGTGCTGTAAAATTGGAAGATGAAAAGGATAAGAAGTTTATATTTCAGGTGACTGAGAATGATACACTATACCTGCTTATTTACGAGAGTAATAAGTTTCTTGAAAAATTTAGTATTGCATCTCGAAATGATAATCATCTACCTGAAAGATGGGACTGTATTGTAACAGAAGTTTCTTCTGCTGACCTTAATAAAGATGGTTTTAACGACTTAATCTGCTTCTTATCAACGAGTTACGATCTTAAACCAAGGGGTATCTTGGTTTATGATTGTCACAATGCGAAGGAATTATGGCATTACTGGCTTGCCGGGAGTCCTTCCATTGAATTGAACTCACGCTTTGGTTGTATGAAGAATGTAAGAGATAATGAGAAAAATGATTTTGTTATTGGAACAAGTGCTCCGGGGAATGGCAATAAAGAAAATGGTATGACTGATTCTCTATCGTATGTTGTCGTCATTGACAGAACAGGCAAAATTGTGTGGAAACGGCAAATTGGAGATTTATCTACTGTAACAATAGCGTTGACTACAGATATAGACAGAGACGGAGAAAGTGATGTTATTGCTTTCGAAGAAGGTGGACTGGCAAGCAATCAGCAACCAAATTCTCTTCTAATACTGGATGGGAAAACAGGTAAAACAAAACGTTACATCAATACAGGAGAGAGGTTTTTAGGCATTGAAGTATGTGATTTAAGCAGGAACGGAAGATTAGAAATAATTACAGGAAACAGCGATGGCACAATCCGCATCTTTAATGATTCCTTAAATTTGGAACAGGAAAGGCATTTTAATACAACTTTAAGAGTTTATGCTGCGTGTGATTTCAATGGGGACGGAAGAACTGAAATTCTTGTATCAACAAGAGACTGCAGAATAATTCTCTTGGACGAGCATTTGCAGACAATTTTGGAGGAGCAGTTTGCATATGGGATTAGTTTTTCTGCTACTTCAGTTAACTGTGGAAGAACCAAGAAAATACTTTTAACAACAGGGGATAACGCTCCATTTACAAATAGGATAGTGTCAGTTATTCCCGTAGTTCCGATTATAAATAGAAAACCCTACAATTTCATTATTATGGCAGTTCCTCTTATGGTCTTCTGTGCATTGGTCATTGTTCTTATTTATTATTTTCGTTTAGCAGCAAGATTCAGGAGAGTGGTGAATTTTGTTTCCAGTGGTTTATTTGTAATTGATTCTGATAACAAGATAACTTTTATGAATACTCGTGCAGCGAAAATGTTTCACAAAGAGATGGAGGGGGTCTATAATAAACCATTTATTAATATATGTATTGATGATAAGGATCGCCAAGCCCTTGGCAAATGGTTGGAAAATCCAGAACCGCACAAATCATTTACATTTGATATTATTTTAGATGGAGGAACAATGAAGTTAGAAGCAAAGAAATGTGTTCTCAATGGTAAGAACAAGGTTATACTGATAGAGGACAAAACGGTTAAGTATACAAGTGATAAGATAGTATCGTGGGCGGGGTTTGCACAGAAGTTGGCACATGAGGTAAAGAACCCGCTTTCGACGATAACATTAACACTTCAGCGGCTGCAGAGTCTTTACAGGAAGGAACTTGGTAAGGGTGCAGGGAAGATTGATGCATACACGGATTCCATTTTAGAGGAAGTAGATAGATTGCGTGGAACAACGGATAGGTTTATGAGGTTTTTGTCCATAGAGAAACCTGTTTTCGAGTTAAATGACATAAATTCGCTCATTGAAGCAGCGTCAAAGAAATATGAGAATGTATTGTCAAAGGGAGTAAGGATTAAGAAGTCATATGGAAAGGATATACCATCAGTGCGTTGTGATAGCAGTCAGATAATGGTATTAGTGAATAATTTGATAGAGAATGGGTTAAAGGCGATAGGTGGCAGTGGTGTATTGAGTATAAGGAGTTTATTGGTGGAGAAGGTTATTGATGGTAAGATAGGGAAGTATATTGAGGTGAGTATAGAGGACAGCGGTGTCGGAATAGCAGGAAAGGACTTGCGGAACTTATACAAGTCGTTTTACACGACGAAGGAGGGTGGGACAGGATTAGGGTTACTGATATCACGTCAGATAGTAGAGTTACACAATGGAGAGATAAGTATCCAGAGTAAGAAAGATATCGGGACAACCGTGATGGTTTGTTTGCCTGTAAAAGAAAGTAATCTGTAAAAACCATAAAATTCTGCATAGGAGAATTCAATTATGGCGGATAAAGGATGGCAAGGATGAAAGAGAACAAATATAATATTTTAATTGTGGATGATGAAAAAAAGATATGTGGTATCTTAGGTGAAATTCTGAAGGACGAAGGATACTTCGTTAGGATAGCAAATAATGGTAAGGATGCTCAGGAGGTTATTAAAGGCGATAATGTTGATTTAGTTCTTCTTGACCTGATGCTGCCAGATACGGACGGAATAACGCTTCTACGAGAGTTTAAGAAGGTAAAGCCAGGTGTATCCATCGTTATGATATCTGCGTTTGGAACAATTTCAAAGGCGGTAGAAGCAACAAAATTAGGTGCAGATGATTTCATTGAAAAACCACTTGAGACGACAAGAGTTCTTACTACAATCAAAAATGCTCTCGAAAAAAGGGAATTATTCAAAGAATCGGAGCGGATGAGAAACGAAATGTTAGAAATGTACAAATTGCTGGGTGTATCAATGGGCATAAGAAATGTTATTTCATTGGTGGAAAAGGTTGCACCAACGAATGCACTTGTTTTGATTCAAGGAGAATCTGGAACCGGTAAGGAATTAGTTGCAAGGATGGTTCATAACAAGAGTGAGAGATTTAATAAGCCGTTCTTTAAATTGAACTGTGCAGCAATTCCTGGAGAACTTATAGAAAGTGAGCTTTTTGGTTATGAAAAAGGTGCTTTCACAGGTGCTTCCGGGCGAAAAACAGGTCAATTTGAACTTGCAAACAATGGGACCCTTTTCCTCGATGAAATCGGGGATATGAGTATTAGTGCACAGGCGAAGGTTTTGGGGGCAATAGAAGAGGGCAAAATAAGACATATTGGTGGTAAGAATGCAATTAAGATCGATGTAAGGATAGTCACCGCAACAAACAAAAACCTTAGAAAGTTAATAGATGAAAAAAGTTTTAGAGAGGACCTTTATCAGAGACTTAATGTTATATCCATTTTTGTTCCTCCTTTAAGGGATAGAAAGGAGGATATTCCTATTCTTGCGGAGCAATTCCTGAAACAGTACTGCATCGAGAATAATCGAGAGATAAAGAAATTGACAAGAGGCTCAATTAAGTTCTTGAAAAATATGAAATGGTTGGGTAATGTAAGGGAACTAAAACACCTTACGGAGAAGATTGCGATACTGGTGGAGAGCGCAATTGTGGAACCAAAACATATAGAAAAAATAATTGTAGGAATTAAAAATATGAAAGAAACAGGACAGGATAGTTTTCAAGAAGCAAGAGATAGCTTTGAGAGGAATTATATTATTTCAACTCTAAACAAGACTGATTGGAAGATATCAGAGGCTGCTAAAGTATTAAAGATGGACCGTACTTCTCTTTTTAGAAAGATGAAGAGATTGAATATAAAGCGGTAGTGCAGATTTAATTTTCATTTGACAATTAGTTGACATTTTGATATAAATAAAGATATAGATGTGGATTTCCAATATTCCGCTGCGCTCCATTACCGCCGGTGAGCTTAAACGTTGTGTGTTATTGGGAAGGGAATAGAATAACGTGAAGAAAATGCAGATGAATAATAATGGAGAAAACAAATATAAAAACAAAGAAAGTGATACTCCACGTAAGATGTCGATATTAAAAATGCTCTTTATAGGGTTAGGCACAATTTCAATTATAGTAATTGTCGCCTTTTCCTGGTTTTTAATATCACTGTTTTCTAAATCAGATATAGCAAAAATGCCTGAATACTACCCATTCAAATCGGTAAAGGCAAAAGAACAATATTTAAAATATTATGATAAAAGAGCTCGAGAATGGCCCGTTGTTTCGGAATCCAGAATAGTAGAAACACCATATGGGAAAACTTTTATTCGCATTAGCGGTCCAATAAATGCTCCATCTTTAGTCTTGCTACCCTCTACGAGCGCTTCATCTCTTATCTGGATGCCAAATATTAAGGCATTATCCGTTCATTACAGAGTATATGCAGTAGACAACATTTACGACTTTGGCCGAAGTGTAAATACGCGAAACATAAAGGGTTCTGATGATATGATGAACTGGCTCGATGAGCTGTTTACTGCTCTTGATCTCGGAGACAGTATTAACCTTATGGGTCTCTCATATGGCGGCTGGCTTGCAAGCCAATACACACTTGCTCATCCAAATAGACTAAACAAGGTTATATGGCTTGCTCCAGCAGCTACACTGTTTGAACTTCCGGGAGAATGGGCGTGGCGCGGAATTCTATCCGCCTTGCCTCATCGTTACTTTATGAAAAAGTTTATGATAGAGTGGCTCTTTGAGGATTTATTGAAGAAAAATGATGAAAACAGCTTAAAACAGCTTGATGAATTAGTTGATGATGCAATGATGGGTCTTAAATGCTTTAGATTTCGGATGCCGCTTACACCATCAGTATTAACAGATAATGAGTTACAGTGTATAAAAGTGTCAACACTCTTTTTGGTCGGTGAAAACGAGAAACTATATTCCGCAAAGAAAGCTGTTGAACGACTTAATACTGTAGCTCCACAGATACAAACTGAGATTGTTCCCAATGCAGGCCACGATTTAACAATTGTTCAGGTAGAATTAGTAAATAAAGTGGTTCTTGATTTCCTGATGAAGACCACCAAACCACTTAATAATTTAAATTGATTATTTGAAAGGGAGGAGCACCACCTGTGAAATTCGCAAAATCCGTGACCGACCTAATCGGTCAAACGCCATTACTTCGTCTTAAACGATTATGTCCGGATTTCAATGTTTTTGCAAAATGTGAATTCCTCAATCCTGTCAGTCTGAAAGACCGTCCTGTCTTGCAGATAATTCAAGATGCTGAGCAACAAGGCAAGTTAAAACAGGGCGATACATTAATAGAGGCTACCAGTGGCAACACCGGTATGGCGGTATCCTGGATTTCTGCCATCAGAGGCTATCGTGCGATTCTGGTAATGTCAGAGATTCAGAGTGTGGAACGACGCAGCATCATGAAGGCATTCGGTGCGGAACTGGTTCTCACCCCAGTTTCGGAAGGTACTGCCGGAGCTCGTAAAAGATTGAAAGAAATACTCGCAGAACACCCTGACTACTTCTACGTTGGCCAGCACGTAAACTTATCTAATCCTAAAGCGCATTACCAGACAACAGGGCCCGAAATCTGGTCCGACACGGACGGAAAAATTGATATTCTTGTGGCGGGTCTTGGCACAGGGGGTACACTTTGCGGTGCTGGGCGCTATTTGAAGGAACACAAACCGGAAGTCCAACTCATTGCTGTAGAACCAGAAAATTCGCCTTACATTTCAAAGGGCATTTTCAATCCGCACAAAATAATGGGAACTGCTCCTGGCTTCGTGCCCGAAACAGTAGACCGAGAACTGATCGATGACTTCTTCCTTGTCTCTGAGGAGGAAGCATTTTCAATGTGCCGCCGCATTGCGAAGGAGGAAGGAGTTCTGGTAGGAATTACCTCGGGTGCCACAGCATATGCAGCAATACAATTGGGCGCTCGCGCCGAAAACAACAACAAGAACATAGTTTGCATTTTCGCTGATACCGGTGAGCGTTATCTCAGTGTAGAAGGATTGTTTCGGTCATAGCGTAGGTCATAGGATGAAGAAGTTTCTTTTTTATTTGACAAAGAAGTTTGACCTTGTTATAATATATTGAGTTAAGCGCCTGTAGCTCAACTGGATAGAGTAACGGACTACGAATCCGCAGGTTGCGCGTTCGAATCGCGCCAGGCGCGTAAGTCTTTAAGAACAGATGAGAGAAGAGGGAAAAGAGTTATTAGTCAACAGTCATTGGTCATCAGCAGAAAAGAACTGAGGGAAACGGGGTGACGGTGAGAAAGACAAGTTAAAAGTGAAAAGTTAAATCTGAAAGGCGAAATTACTAATTACTGAATTACTCAATTACCAAATTACGGATCTGTACTAATGAAAAAGGTAAGAGAAACAGATGAGAAGTGGATGAAAGAAGCGTTTGAGGAAAGCCTTAAGGCATTTGAAGAAGGGGAGGTCCCTATTGGAGCTGTCGTAATTAGAGATAATGTGGTTATTGGTAGGGGTCACAACAGGGTTGAGAGTCTGAATGACCCGACAGCACACGCAGAGATTATTGCAATCAGTGCTGCTTGCAATACGATGAAAAACTGGAGATTGAATGGATGTACACTTTATGTTACTGTTGAGCCCTGCTTGATGTGTGGTGGCGCAGTCATACATTCAAGGATTGATAGGATTGTGTATGGGATAAAAGAGCCAAAATTCGGCAGTTTTGGCTCTGTAACAGACATTTTTGCTAAAAACAAGTTTAACCATGAAGTTGTGGTTGAGGAAAGTAGTTTCTTGGCTAAAGAGACAATGAACCTTATGAAGAAGTTCTTTGAATCTAAGAGGGAAAGAGATGGACAGAAACAAAAAATTAAATCTGTGTAATCTGATTTCATAATCTGTGTAATCAAATACAATGAATATTGTATTTTCGGAGAGATGGCTGAGTGGACGAAAGCACGCGACTCGAAATCGCGCATCCTGAGAGATCGGGATCGGGGGTTCGACTCCCCCTCTCTCCGCTTTTTGATTTTTTCTTGACATTCTGTTTAATTCTGGTATGATTATGAAACGCCGAAGTGGCGGAACTGGTAGACGCGCTGGGTTCAGGGTCCAGTGTCCTTCCGGATGTAGGGGTTCGAATCCCCTCTTCGGCATAAAGTTTAAAGGGGAGGTGTTAGAGTGGCTGAATCATTTACAAAATGCATTAAGTGCGAGAAGGGTGTGCTTATTCCACTTTCAGATTATGGAAGAGATGGAGCTTCTATAAGATACAAAGCCTGGGTATGCACAAATCCTGATTGCGGTTTTCATCTGAGAATAGACAACGGTGAAATTACGATGGGAACAAGCGTAGCTTTTACCAAGAAGTTTTAAAACGTTTTAGCCGATTGTGCAGGTTTGAGACTGCTCAATGTGTCTAATACAGTGTTTTAGACTGAAAGGAAGAGCAGACCATTTCAAAACTACAAGAAAGGGCGAAAAATGAAAAAGATAAGAAAATCTTTTTTCTTTTTTCTTGCTTTGATTTTTGTTATTTGGTTGTTTACCATTATTTTTGCAGTCAAATATCCATGGAATTCCGCGGGAAGGTCAACAGTAAATTTGGCAAAAAATGAAAATATCGTTGACCTTGATATAAGTGGATACGGAATTTATGTGAACGATCAGAAAATCGGTTATTCCATTTCCAGACAGCAAAAGACAGAGAAAGGCATAAGAATTAATGAAAAGTCAGTTATGAATATTTCAGCCTACGGAACAAGTCAGACGGTAACCACTTATTCTGTTTCCGAAGCTGATGAAAACTTAAATCTCAAGTCTTTTTACTCTGAAGTGATTAGTGGAGAACATAGGGTGCGAAGTAATGGTATAATAAAAAATGACTCTATTTTTCTGACAATTGAAAATTGTGGTGAAAAGAAAAATGTTATTCTGTCGATTGGTGATAAGCCTTTTGTACCTGCTTCAGTTGAAAGAGTAGTGCAAAACTTAAGAATTAAAAAAGATACTCTTTTAAGCTACGCGATTTTTGAACCGCTATCGGAAAAGGTGGTAGATATAGATATTAGGTGGGGTGGAGAAAAAAATATAGAAGTGGATGGGCAGCAGTATAATACAAATGAGATTATCGTTAATATGCTTGGTCTTGAATCCAGATTATATTTTGACAACGATGGAAGGATGCTGCTTGAATCGTCACCTATGGGAATAACAATGAAAAGAGAATCTCTTGACAAGATAGCGGATATGGGAAAGTCAGAAACAGGTCTTAAAATTTATGAAACCTATGCAATTTATCCTCAAGGCAAGATTGTAAATCCAAGGGAATTAAAACATCTTGTTGTGGAAGTTCGAGGGCTATCAAATGATTTCCATTTTCTAGAAGACAAAAGGCAGCAGTATGAAAATGGGATAATAACAATAAATGTCCAGAACCCAGTTGCCGATTTTTCTGTCGCAGATGTTAGTAAGGAAAAGTTTGCTGAACAACTTAAATCGACGCCTTTTGTGCCCTGTGACGATAAGGAAATCACGGGTCTTTCCAATAAGATAACAGGAGACGGTAAAAAAAGGTGGGAAGATATTGAGAAGATAATTGATTGGGTTTATAAGAATATAAGGAAAGCGCCAACTTTCAGTATTCCTTATGCAAAAGAGGTTTTATCAAGAAAGGTTGGAGATTGCAACGAACATGCAGTCCTGTTTGCTGCACTTTCAAGGTCTATAGGAGTCCCCACCAAAGTTGTTGTTGGAATCGTCTATGTAGATGGTGCGTTCTATTATCACGCATGGAATGAGGTTTACTGGGGCAGATGGATTGCATGCGATCCTGTTTTTGGACAGCACTTTGCTGATGCAACACATATCAAGCTCGGAGAAGGAACTTTGCTTGATTTTTTAAAAGTGGTAAAAATTGTTGGACAATTGAACATAAAGATTCTGGAATCGAATTAAGTGATTGGTCTTGCGAATGTAACAAAGAAGTTTGGCAGCCAGACAGCTGTTAAGGACTTAAATCTCAGGATAAAGAAAGGTGAGCTTTTTGGATTTCTTGGGCCCAATGGTGCAGGGAAAACTACCACTATTAAAATGCTTGTCGGTTTGATTGAACCAAGCAGTGGTATAGTTACTGTTGATGGCAAATCGGTACTTGACGAACCGCTGGAGGTTAAGTCAAAGATTGGTTACATACCGGATACGCCTTTTATTTACGAGTATCTCACAGGTCGAGAATTTCTATACTTCATAGGTCATATTTTTAAAATGGAAAAAGTAGAATTGGAAAAAGCAGTCAGGGAGTATGAATTAATGTTCGAAATGAGTGAATGGCTGGACCACCCTGCAGGCGAATACTCTCATGGAATGAAACAAAGGGTTGTTATCTCATCCTGTTTAATACATAATCCAGCACTGATTGTAATTGATGAACCAATGGTTGGTCTCGACCCTAAAAGTGCAAGAATTGTTAAGAATGTGTTTGTTGAGAAGGTCAAAAAAGGTGTAACTGTATTTCTTTCAACACATACACTTTCAGTGGCAGAGGAGATATGCACAAGAATTGGCATCATAAACAAAGGTGAACTGATAATAGAGGGTGGAATGGACGGCATAAGAACACAACTTAATGCAGGAAACAAGAGTTTGGAGCAGTTGTATCTTGAAATAACGGAAGAAAAGCAAGGATAAAGGATGAAGAAAAAGGTGTACAAAAACGCTATCGCTGTGAAACAAACGTTACGATGTAAAGAAATGCACTTCGTGCTGTGAACAAAACAAAGTTAGTTAATTACATAATTACTTGGCGAGATTATGTTAGCAAATAAGAAAATATTGAAAAGGGTGAATGAACTAAGAGAAATGATAGATTACCACAATTATCGTTACTATGTTCTAAATGACCCTGTCATTTCTGATACAGACTATGATAAGTTGATGAAGGAACTGTTGAAGGTTGAGAGACAATACCCTCTACTGGTAACACCAACATCTCCGACACAGAGGATTGGTGAGGAGCTCACAGGTGGTTTTCCTTCTGTTAATCACAACATTCCTATGCTGAGTCTTGAGAATACTTATTCAGAAGAGGAACTTAGGGAATTTGACAAAAGAATTGCGAAAACCTTGGGTGAAGAAGATTATGAATATATTGTTGAGTTGAAAATAGACGGGTTTGCAGTGAGTCTTGAATACAGAGACGGTATCCTCTTTAGAGGTTCAACCAGGGGAAACGGAACTACTGGTGACGAAATTACGACAAACGTGAAAACAATAAAATCCATTCCTGTGAAATTGATAAATAGTGAAGCAGGAATAACCAATATTGAGGTTAGGGGCGAAATTTTTATGCCTCGTTCAGTGTTTGAGAAATTGAACATAGAAAGAGAAAAAAAGGGCGAACCTCTCTTTGCAAATCCAAGAAACGCAGCCGCTGGCAGCATCAAGAATATGGATCCAAAAGTTGTAGCAAAAAGGGAATTAGATATTTTTGTTCACACTGTTGTTAAACCGCATTCATTCCATACTCACCTGAAGGCAATGGAGAACCTGAAGACAATTGGTTTCAAGGTGATGCCTGTTCTGAAAGTAGCGAAAAATATAGATGATGTAATGGATATCTGTAACATATGGGAGAAGAAACGTGACAGTATTGATTTTGACATAGATGGAATGGTCATCAAGGTCAATAAATTCGAGCAGCACAGGATACTGGGAGAGACAATAAAGAGTCCGCGCTGGGCTTTTGCATATAAATTCCCTGCCGAACAAGAAGTGACTCAGGTTAAAGATATTATTCTCAGCGTTGGAAGGACAGGAGCGATAACTCCCGTTGCTATTTTAAAACCAATAGAACTTTCGGGGTCGACTGTATCAAGGTCAACCTTACACAATCAGGATGAAATAAGAAGAAAAGATATCAGAATAGGCGATTATGTGATTGTCGAAAAGGGGGGAGAGGTAATTCCAAAAGTAGTTAAGGTTGTTGCAGATAAGAGAACTGGAAAGGAAAAGAAATTTAGGATGCCTGAAAAATGCCCGGTTTGTGGCTCAAAACTTGTTCAGAATCAGGAGGAAGTTGCAATACGATGTGTTAATATTTCCTGTCCTGCGCAGGTAAAGGGTAACATCGAGCATTTTTCATCCCGTAACGCAATGGATATAGAAGGGCTTGGTTCGGTACTTGCAAATCAATTAGTGGAGAAAGACCTTGTGAAAGATTTCGCTGATATATATAAACTGAAAATGGAAGACCTTATTGGTCTTGATAGAATGGGAGAGAAATCTTCAGAAAATCTCCTAAGAGCAATAGAGGAGAGCAAAAAAAGAGGGCTTGCAAGACTACTCTTTGGTATAGGAATAAGATATGCGGGTGTTAAAGCTGCGAAAATTCTCGCAGAGCATTTTCATTCTATGGACAGACTGATTAAGACATCTTTTGAAGATTTGAAATCAATCGAAGAGATTGGTCCCGTTATGGCGGAAAGTATTGTTAATTTCTTCAGAAACAGAGAAAACATAAAACTCATAGAAGAGCTAAAGAATAAAGGTATAAGTATGCAGGCATTGAGGGTGGAGAAGCATACAACACTTGCGGGAAAAACATTTGTTCTTACTGGAGCACTGAAAGCCTTTTCAAGAGAGGAAGCAAAAGAGAAGATTGAATCGCTTGGCGGAAATGTTACATCAGCGGTAAGTAAGAAAACTGATTATGTTATTTGTGGAGAAAATCCTGGTTCAAAATTAGAAAAAGCAAAAAACCTTGGACTGAAGGTTATAGAAGAAGAAGAACTAAAGGAAATGCTACAATAAACAAATACATTTTGAAGGGCTAATGTTATGGCAAAAGCTTATTGTTTCTGTAAACTGAAAAAATGATTCATATACACAAGCGCATATAAAAAATGAATGCCGATAAAAGAGATATTGATAACTCCTTAAAGATTCAAGAGCTGCTTTTGGAGTTAAAATCAAGAGATGAAACATGTGCGAAATTGAAGGAAAAACTTCAGGATTTTGAGAAAAGATATCGTATTATGGCAAACAAAGCCTTTGCAGGAATCATCACGGAACGTGACCAAGCAGAAAAAGTTCTGTATAAGAGCAGAGAGCGTTACAGGATTGTGACAAATGTAGCGCAGGTCGGAATCATTATAGTTGATACTCTGGGAAAATTGTCGTTTGTGAATCCGGCATTTTCGAAGATGGTAGGTTATCTCGAAGATGAATTATTAGCAATGAGTCTCGACCACTTTATTAGCACTTCGGAATTTGAAAGTCTGCGGGATGAAACAGTAACAAAAAAGATAAACATAAAAGGCACTTTTGAAAGTCAACTTAGGGGTAATAATGAAAAAAAAGTTGATGTTCTGGTATCAGCTTCTTTGCTCAAAGACGACGCTGGAAGCTATATAGGGACTGTTGCAGTATTTACCGATATTTGCGCACGTAAAAAGTTTGAGAAAGAACTCAAGAAGGCACATAATGAGTTGGAAGAAACCGTAAAAAAAAGAACCATTTGGCTTTCAACAACGAACAGACTGCTCAAAGATGAGATTACAAAACGCAAAGAGGTGGAGGAGGATTTGAAGGATAGTTTCGTACGATTGAAAAAAACACTTAATGGGACTGTGCAGGTAGTTGCTAATGTTGTTGAGGCAAAAGATCCTTATACATCGGGTCATCAACAACGTGTTTCAGAACTTGCTTGTACTATCTCAAAAGCAATGAATTTTCCAACTCACAGAATTGAAGGGATGCGCATTGCTGCACTACTGCACGATATTGGAAAGATAAGTATACCTGTTGAGATTTTAAGCAAGCCTGGTAAACTTGGGAGATTTGAGTTTGAACTTATCCAAAATCATCCAAGAATCGGCTATGAAATACTGCAAGGAATTGATTTTCCCTGGAAAATTTCAGAAGTAGTGTTGCAGCATCACGAAAGGTTGAATGGATCCGGGTATCCTTCTGGTTTGAAAAGCGATGAAATTTCCCTTGAAGCAAAAATACTGGGTGTAGCAGATGTTGTCGAAGCCATGTCATCTAACAGACCTTACCGCCCTGCTCTTGGTGTTGATAAAGCATTGAGTGAAATACTTATGAATAAGGCTGTCTTATACGAACCAGACGTTGTGGATATTTGCGTTAAGCTCTTTACTGAAGCAAAGTTTAAATTTTCCTGAATGGTTTGCAATAAGAAATATATTGACAATAAAGGGTTTCTAATATAAAGTGGTTAAACTGGGAGGGCTAGTCCTAACAGGTAAGGCAGCGGATTTGAAATCCGCCGGGCTCGCGCCCTTGGGGGTTCGAATCCCTCGCCCTCCGCCAGAAAAGGCAGCAAATTGCTGAAGAAAAGGAGTGGTTTTAACTGATTGCTGCAGTACTGGAGGGGTGGCCGAGTTGGCTGAAGGCAGCCGCCTGCTAAGCGGTTGTGGGGACAAAACTCCACCTAGGGTTCGAATCCCTACCCCTCCGCCAGAAAAGGAGAAGAGCGAAGAGTGACGAGCGAAATGGAGAAGTGGAGAAACGGAGTATCGGAGAAACTGCAAGGATAAAGCGGAAAGAAAAATTAAGAGTCAAAAGTGAAAACTTAAATCTAAACTGCATGATATATGAAACTACGAAATTGGAAATTACGAAAATAGCACACGAGAGAAACACGAAATTAGAAATTGGAAATTACAAGAACAATGCATCAGCAACAAAGTGTAATAACCTCCTGGTCCCAAAAGACATGTCATTCTGAGTAAACAACAACTATTGACTAACGAAGAATCTGATTACAGACGGACAAAACGATGTAAACGGTTTAAACGAATGAGACGGACTGATACTTAATGCCCACGGGCAGAACTATGAGATTGCTTCGGCAGAAATTATGATAAAAAACTCGCAATGACGAAGTTAGAAAGAGTAAGCAATGAAATAAGGGTAAGGATTGCTCCAAGTCCCACGGGATATCTTCATCTTGGAACAGCAAGGACTGCGCTTTACAATTGGCTCTTTGCAAGCAACAGAAAGGGCAAGTTTATTCTTCGCATTGAAGATACCGATGTTGCTCGCTCGAGCAAAGAAATGGTAAAATCCGTCATAGACGGATTATCCTGGCTTGGAATTGATTGGGATGAAGGTCCGATTTTTCAGTCAAATAGATTGGAGATTTACAGAAAATACGCAGAGAAACTTGTTAGCGAGCAGAAGGCTTACTTTTGCTACTGTACTCCAGAAGAACTTGCAGTAAGAAGGGAAAAAGCAAGAAATGAAAAGAAAGACTTAAGATATGACAGAACGTGTTTAAATTTGAGCAGTGAAGAAAAGGAACGATATGAAAAGGAAGGTAGGAAGAAGGCTCTGAGATTCCTTGTTCCAGAGGGAGAAACCACATTCAATGATGTAATACGCGGAAACATAAAAAAGAATAATAGAGATATAGAAGATTTTGTCATATTGAAATCAGACGGTACAGCTACTTATAATCTCGCCGTAGTCGTGGATGATTATGAAATGGGTATAACTCATACTATCAGAGGCGAAGACCATATTTCAAATACAGCAAAACAGATATTGTTGTATATGGCGCTTGGGCTCAATCATCCGCAATTTGCTCATCTGCCACTGATTCTTGGCAAAGACCGAAGCAAATTATCCAAAAGGCATGGGGCTGTTTCTGTAACGCAATATAGGGAGGATGGTTTTCTTCCAGAAGCTTTATTTAATTTTCTTGCGCTTCTTGGTTGGTCTCCAGGGGAAGATAGGGAAATAATGTCAAGACAAGAGATTATTCAGCATTTTAGTTTGAAGAGAATCAATAAGACAGCAGCGGTCTTTGATATTGAAAAGCTTGAATGGATGAATGGAGTTTACATAAACGAAATGAAGAATGACAAGCTGGTGGAGAGAGTTATACCGTTCTTGCTCGATAAAGAATGGCTGAAACAGGACACGATAGAACTTAGAATGGGTTATCTTGCTTGTTTTGTCAATACATTAAAAAAAAGAATGCGCAAGTTAACGGACTTTGTGAAATATGGTTCATACTTCTTCGAAGATGTTAATGTGTATGAGGAGAAAGGCGTGAAGAAGCATTTTCAGAAAGAAACATCAAATTTCCTTGAAGAATTGCTCAATATCCTTGTCAACAATGATGATTTTTCAAAAGAACACCTTGAAATCATTTTCCGCAGTCTTTCGGAGAAGCTAAAAATCAAACCGGCAAAACTTATTCATCCTGTTAGATTGGCTGTTTCAGGTATGACAGTTGGCCCAGGGATTTTTGAACTACTTGAAATTCTTGGAAAAAACATTGTAACAAAACGCTTGACAAAAGCAATAAAATATATTAAACTTCTGTAGAAAATGAAAGGGCGCTATCGTCTAGTCCGGTCAGGACATCTGGTTCTCAGCCAGGAGACTGGGGTTCGAATCCCCATAGCGCTATTTTGGGATGTGCAATTGGGGAGTCGTCTAATGGCAAGACGCGAGGCTCTGGATCTCGTTATTGGGGTTCGAATCCCTGCTCCCCAGCCAAATGAAAAAGCTGTTTGCATATTTTTGTCGTAGAATTGCAGCCGAGCTGCAAAACAAATGACCTCAACGGAGTTAAAGCCGGCTGAGGTCATAATAGTTCTATGTGTTTATGATTGTAAAAAACACAAAACCCAAAAAGAAAATCGGGCATTATATTGAGGACCTGATTGATGCAAAACCTACCCTATTGTATAACAGTTTACGCTGCAATAATATAAGAACTATAACATTAACCGTTTTATAAGGAGGTTGGAATGAAAAATTCCAATGTTTTCGTCGTTATCTTAATGATGTTTTTCTTTGGTTTTTCAGCATTTTGTGCCTTGAATGGTGAAAGTGTTTTGAAAACGGGTAACGTAGAAAGTCCTAAGATTAGCATAGTTTCTTCGACTGTTAGTGGAATGGAAATGAGTTTATCCATTACTGACATTGAATCAAAGATTCGGAATACAAAAGATGGTGAATTCACATCATTAAGTTTTCCTGGCGCTCGCTCTACTGGTAAGATAGGAAATCCACAGCTTCCATGTTATAGGACATTTATCGAAGTTCCGTTCGGAGCAGACCCTGTGATTAGGATTAAAGATATAAGCGAGGAAAGTGCATTTGTGCAGAAGCCTGTATATCCCATGCAGGCACCTATTCTGAAAGTTTCCGGAGCAATAGAGCAGGCAAAGTTCAATTATGATAAGGCGTTTTATGAGACAGATAAGTTCTCTCCGGAAGAGGTTGTTACCGTGAGAGAGGCTGGTATTGCAAGGGAACACAGGCTTTTTGTCCTGCAAATCAATCCTGTAATTTATAACCCCAAAACAGGAGAAGTAAGAGTAAGGACACACGTAGAATTTGAAGTTTCCTTCAAACATCCTGACATTGGGTATTCACTTCAGAGATTAAGAAGATTTAGCAACCCACAATTCGAGGAATTTATTAAAGGGAACATATTGAATTATGGTGCTCTTGAATCAATGGTTGACTATCCACCAACTCCCATTGGTTATCTTATCATAGTATATGATGGTTTTGAAAGCAATATTACCCCTTTTGCGAACTGGAAAAAGCAAAAAGGTTACTTTGTAACAGTTACAAAGACATCGGATATTCCGGGTGGACCAACTACAACGAACATTCAATCGTATATTCAGGATGCGTATAACAACTGGGCAATTCCACCTCAGTTTGTTTTACTTGTGGGGGATGAGCCTCAGATTCCAGCGTTTACCGGAACTCAGACTGGCTCTGTAACCGATCTCTATTATGCAGCTATTTCAGGTTCTGACTATATTCCGGATTTATGGCTTGGGAGGTTTTCTGCTGAAACCGGGACTCAGGTTGATGTCGAGGTGGGTAAGGTGCTGGACTATGAAAAGGTAAACTGGACGAATGGAACGGATTGGCTCAAAAAAGCGGTTTTTATGGCGTCTAGTGATAATCACAATATCTCGGAAGGAACTCACAGGTTTGTTATCCATACGTACCTCGGGCCTGATGGTTATACCTGCGACAGTTTGTGGACCTACTATGGTGCAACAACGCAGGATACGAAGGATGCAATAAATGATGGTCGTTCTCTTGCAATCTATTCCGGTCATGGTTCCGAAACAAGTTGGGCTGATGGACCTCCCTTTAGTCAGGCAGATGTGCAGAGTCTTAGCAACCTTGATATGTATCCAATGGTCTCAAGTCACGCCTGTCTTACAGGTGATTTTGGGTATTCAACAGAATGTT
>Ga0307376_10000534_pt1 | contig 46403 bp, 56 predicted proteins | sample TR2MG_FD_202536 | JGI IMG/M metagenome (GOLD analysis project Ga0307376, IMG submission 202536) | Soil microbial communities from Risofladan, Vaasa, Finland - TR-2 | ecosystem: Environmental > Terrestrial > Soil > Coastal area > Acid sulfate soil | place: Finland: Risofladan, Vaasa | collected...
CAGCTAGAAATGCCTGGCCGGATACAACATAAACATCAACCGAGATTAAAAATACAGTCTCGTTTGCCGATAAAACATAGGCTAGTCCTCTGTCTAGGCCAGCGGTATTGTTCATGCCTGCCGACTTGGTTCCTGTTCGGATATAGGCTGGGTCTTCGTTCTCTATAATTAGTGTAGGGGAAGACCTAGACACCCACGGAGTAGGGAGAACGGGTGGAGGAGCAGGGTTCCAATCTTCAAAGCTAGGATTAGATATATAATTATTACACAAAACAGCTCCGGCTGGGGTGTCGTTATATTGTCCTGGCATGCTGTCTAGCCAGGGACCATGCTGTATACCAATAGTCATCTTATCTTGGGTAGACTTTATAAAATTCCAGAATGGTTCCGAGAATGGATTATTATCGTCTGGCAAATGAAAGCCATAGACAATGGCATAACTCGTGTTGGACTCATTAGATCCGCGCTTCTCTATCCAGACCGGAAATCTAGATTGTTTTAGTTCCCAGTATTCAATAGCCTGTATTAAAAGCCGATCAAATTCCTGGCTATAGTACACAACATCATCTGTGCATTGGCCAGCAATTTTGTAATAGAATGTTTCGGTAATGTTGCCCCATCTATGATCATCTGATGTGCGAAAGTCAGAGATAACAGAATCATGCCAGATACCCCCGCCTTTTATTGGCAACCTGCTTGGCTTCCAGGTGTCTAGATATATTCCAGACTTGGTTGCTCGACCACCAAGCATATTAACCCGCTTGGTTCCATTTGTAATTATGAGAGTGCCGTCTGCCATATTATCTATTCCCTCTCATTCCAGTATATCTTTGAATATGCCGCATCTTAGCTGTTCCGCAACCATTGGCATCTGCAGATACCGGAGAAGATACATCAGCACTCCACCCCATAACCCATATTTTTTGACTCTTGTTTGGCTTGAGTATCATAGGTCTATTTACAGAATGCGTCCAGACATCTACTAGAGAGTCGTCACTTTGTTTTTGTCGCAATGTCCTAAAAGTTTTCTTTGGATTTCTTGCGCTATCCATATCTAGTTGCGTCCAACCATGAGTTGTATCATTGCCCAGTATAACTTGATTGGTTAGACCCAGAAAATCATATATGGCTTGGTCGGCAGGAATAAAGATTAAATCAAATATTTTATAAGCTGTAACTAAGCCAGCACAGCCAAGCTGAAGTGTAATAGTAATATCATCATAGATATCACTGGGTGCATGTGACCCGCCAGGTATAGACAATATACCAAAGTCAAGAACCGCGTAGTCTACTAGCTGATGTACCCCTGCCGTGTCAATTCTAACTGCTGGTCCTGGAGTAATAATTAGGTTGTTATAGACCTGGGTTCCGGTTAAGCGAACGCGCATGTACACCCTGTATAACCCAAAGTACTGCCATGCATGTTTCCCATCTATGGTTATGGTTACCTCGTCGGCCAAGCCGGATGCTCCAGCACTGCTGTAGACTGCAATACGCCCAGTAGGGGAGTTATTAAAATTTGTCCAAACAGTATCAACCCCGGATACTGCTGTAGCAATATGGCTGGGTTGCTGAATATCGGACACATTAATATATGCGTTAAAATCATCGCCTCGAGTTAAATCACGAAGGCCCATAACCAGCCTCTGATAAGCCATCTCTGTAGTTGCAATTGGTGATGCACCATCGGACTTGTTTGCAAAAATCATCTCTGCCAGCGCATCAATATCGCCCCCTACATCTTGGCCGTTCACCTCAATAAATGGCCAGGTGACTGTATACACTATGGTATCTGCGCGTTGCTCTGCGTGGTGCGGAAAGAAGACCCCGGTCATGCTATTAATATAGAGACGAACCCACCAAGCGGTTACTCCATTCTCGGCTTTAGTTGCCCAATCTGCTGGTGGTTCCCAGTGTACAGACAACACACCTATATCTGGGTTACTCATTGGCCCATTAGTGCCATCGTCTGTGTGGTCCATAACTGTTAGAGTTGCCCATGCGCCCCCGTTCCAGTATTCCCATATTAAATCGTTTACTGCGGCACTATCCTTGGAGTAATCTATTAGGTCAAATACCAGACTATTAAACGGGCCACTGTCTGGGGCTGTGGCAGAAATGCCAAACAGTGTGTAATCTGCAGCTGTACCACCATTAACGATCCAGGATGCGGTAACATCCATCTTGTTATTCGACCAGGCTGCGCCACTATTCAAATAGATGTGGGTTAGGTTAGCTTGGTTAGACTTATTGGCCACAAAGGATGGCTCTATAGAATCTTCTATGCCAAACAAACGACAGGCTTGTATGTCGTCAAAGTAAACCTCACCACCCGCAACAGAGGTAGTACCTATTCGTATTTCTGTGGTTGCTGGTGTATAGCCACCATTTACAAACGAAAGCGTATGCCATCCAGGACCGCTAGTTACAGCCCACCCTCCAGCAAGATGCGAGCCAGCCGGGTCGTAAACAGCTAGAAATGCCTGGCCGGATACAACATAAACATCAACCGAATATATTAGGGTTGTATCATTTGCTGCTAAAACTATGGCTATTCCCCTGTCTTGGCCAGCAGTATTATTAAACCCAACAGATTTTGTTCCTGAACGAATGTAGTCCTGGTTTTCATTTTCAATGATTAGCGTAGGAGAAGACCTTTCAACCCATGGCGTAGGAAGAACTGGTGGTGGCACCCCCCATACTTCAAAGCTAGGGTTGATTATATAGTTACTACACACCACGGCACCAGCCGGGGTATTGTTATATTCAAAGGGCTTGCGGTCTTGCCATGGGCCATGCTCTATGGCCATAGTCATTTTGGTTTGGAAAGACCGAACAAAGGTAACCATTGGTTGATTGAAGGGGTCGTTATCTTCTGGAAACCTAAAGCCATATATGATGGCATAACTTGTGTTAGTCTCGTTGGATCCGCGCTTTTCTATCCAGACTGGCTTGGTACTACTAGGCTGTTCCCAATAATGAATCCCCTGAATCAGGAGGCGGTCAAACTCCTGACTATAATATACAATGTCGTCTGTGCAACCGCCAATAGTATTATAAGTAAAGGTGTCTACTATCGTCGCCCATCTATGGCCAACTATAGTGCTAAAGTCTGTAATTAGAGAATCATTCCAGATGCCACCCGATTTCACCTGCAACCTGCCAGGATTCCATTTTTCTAGCTGGATGCCTGATTTTACATGATACATGCCAAGCATGTTCACTCGCTTAGTGCCATCTGTAATAATTAGGGTGCCATCTACCATATTGTTATAACTCGCTCGTGACTATAGCTCTTATTTTTTCCTCGAATAGAGCAGCATCCATCTGGTCGTAGATGTTATTATCTCCGAAATAATAATTATTATTAATGCTTGAAGATGCTGCCGGAACAGGTACGTTCACCATAGGCGAAGATATAGAGATTGGGGGAATTGAGGTAGGTATTGTTTGTCGAAAGGCATCTTCAACAGTTATCCTAACACCTTCAGAGCCACCTATAATGCCCTTGCCAAGACCAGCCATAATTTGCTTGCCGTACTCAACAAACACCTTAGACGGAGAACCTATCTGCAACTCCTCATCCACGACGCCAATCATAGTTTGCATGGCTGCAGTCATTGCTTCAAGAAGGTCTGGTAAGCTGGCGTCAAGACCTAGTGTTATACCACCAAGTATTTCTGCCGGGTTAAGACCAGCCTCTTCAAGAGACCGGATAAGATCTAGCTGTGATTGCAAGAATGATAGTTGTTGCTGTTGCTTCTGAAGCTCTAGGATGCGTTGTTGTTCTCTAATAAATTGTTCCTCAGCTTCGTTACGCTCGTCTTGCAAGTTTCTGAGTAGCATGAGCTGGTCTACGATATCATCATAGCCCTGCTCGCTTGCATATTGTAATAGCTCTGGTAGTTGAGCCAATATCTCTTCGTCGGATAAGTCAAATAATTCCTGCAGGTCACTAATGATCTCGCTGGTTTGGTCGTCTATGCCGTCCATTAGGTCTTGTAACGGGTCAAGCGTTTGCTCTGTAAACATATCAGCAAATGTCCCGCCAGCGGACGACAGCGCATCAGCAAGAGTAGTAACACGATCTATCTCTTTCCACCAGGCTTCCATTGCCGGAATAAGGGAGTTGTTTAATGTATCGATATATCCCTCCAAGTCTTTTTCGGCAATGCCTAGCTGGTCATGCAGGGCAGTAAAAAATTCTTCCGTTATATCTGTTAGTGAATATATCTGGAAGTCGGAAGCTATACGCTTGATCTCTGGGCCAAGCTCTTCAAATTCTTCCATAATATCGCCAATAAAATCTTCCGCTGTGACAACGGCTTCTCTACGATGCCTGGCCATACCAATCCATAGACCGAACATGATATCACGGCCCAACCTCATCATTCGCTTAGACGGTGATGCAGCCTCAGCCTTTTGCTCGCCCCTAGCAACTGCATCTTCGACTGCTTTTCCAAGAGCATCTGCCACCTCGGCGGCTCTAGCATTTATGCCATCGATAAGACCACCAGCTATATTTTTACCAAGAGTTTCAAATTCTGGTATACGCCGATCTCCTTCGGAAATAGCTTCGGTCAGAGTAGTGTCTGTAGCGTCAGCAGTTTTCATCATTCCTGTTTCATATGCTACAACAGTTGTATCTGCTAATTGCGCGATGGCAATTTCCATCTCGGCTTCCCACGCGAGGATTGAGCTAGTGGTACCAGTTGCAACAGCAGCTTGGACATCTTCTATTTCTTGCATTTGATTAGCATATTCCATAGCAGCTACCGACAGATTATCTTCTAGGTCGCCCCAACTGAAACCAATATCTTCGGCGGCAGCTAGAGCAGCAGTTGATGCTGAAGAACTTGTGGTAGATACAGCGGTATCAAATTCATCTAGAGTAGCACCAATTAGCCCGACTTTCTCCGCTATTCTTGTGTTGGTATCGTCGTATGAGGTAGCTATGTAATCGCCCACTTCTTCTGCGTGAACACCAGAGTCCTCAATTCTATCATCGAGTTTATCTAGTTCCGGTCCTACTTCTCCTACTTCAAAGGTAAGCTGAGCTTTCCATTCCTGTTCTATGTTGTCTCTAAACAGATTCATCTGGTTTATAGCTTGATCAATAGACAATCCATTAGCGATTGCATCGCCAAGCTCTAATATCTTGGACTGCATTGCAGCGGCTTTTAGAGCAGCCTCTGCTTCTTCTTTTGTGAATTCTCCCAATGCAATACCAAGAGCGGCCAACGCAAAGGCATTGGCGCCAGCCTTCTCTGCCGCTTCAAACAATTTCTCGTTCATTGTTTCTTGGTTTAGAATTGCGGGAACATATATCTGAACCAGAGAACCAGTAATACCTTGCAGGTTTCCAATCTCAGTACCAAGAGCACCCATAAGCTCGACTTGTTCGCCTATTTTTTCGTTGCGCTCATCGTCAGCCATCATTATATCTGTAACGCCACTCTCGTAGTTGCGAACGGATAGGTCTGCGCGGTCATACTGTTTAGTTAATTCGCCCAGTACACGATTTTGTTCTACTGTTCTGCCGCCTACACGAACCCACTGTGTTCCAAGCCCCTCGATAGTCGAGGTAAAAAACCCAACCTCATCTTTAGTGTCAATCATCTGAGAGAATAGAGCCCCTGTTTCGCCGCGAAAGTCTCGTGCCTTACTTAGATGTTCCTCTATGGCCCTAGCCGCTTCCTCGTCTGCTTCTGTTAATTCATCTGTGGCATTAGCAAGTTCAAGAGTAGCCTGAGCATTAGCAATCTTTTCCCCATACTCTTCTCTTAGAATCGCCACTATTTCATAGTGGCTTATTTGCTCTTCTTCCATGGACAAGATTAAATTTTCAGCTCTTTCTTTAACCTCGGCCATTACCTTTGCCGCTGCAATTTGCTCTTCTGTATATTCACCAACGGATCCAGCTAACTCTACCATCTCGTCTATTGAAAATTCGCCAGTTTCAGCCAGCTCAAAGAGCAAGTCGTTGAACGAGGACTGTACATCTTCTGACTCTAGCATCTTAGAAAAATACTTAGACACTTCGTTAGTGACATTAGCCAGCGTTGCCGCCAGTTCTTCGTTTGCGGCATCCGTTGCTCTTGTTTGCACTTCTAATTCTGCAGCAGCAATGGCGGCATCTACATCAGCCTGGGTTAGCTCTTCTGTTGTGCCAAGAAGGGCGACAAACTCTTCGTTCGACCCAATAACAACTTGCCCTAGTTCCCCCATGTTCAGCACAAATTGCTTGTTCAACTTGTCCCACTCTAGGGTTGCATCAGTCATTTGGTTGATACGTCCCTTTGCTTCTGATGTAGAACCGGACATTCTAATAATCTCAATAGCCATGGCCCGGACTTCATCTCTGGCTTTGTTTGTTGCACCACCAATCTTTGCTACAGCCCTTTCGCCAGTACCAAATTCATTGAAGGTTGCAATCACCCGGTCCATTCTGTCCATAATATCATCTAGGGTGTGTGGCGTTTCATCCCACGCCAGATTTTGTTCTTCAACAGCCTTCTTTCCCAGCTCCATTTCTGCAATCCAGTTACCAGCAAGTATCTTAAGGTCTGCCCACTTCCTGGCTAATGGGTCAAGCCCTTCGCCAACCAGTATCTTGTACTGCTCGGTTGCTGCAGCGGCCTGGTCCAAATTAAATTGTAAGGATTGCTCCATGGTCGCTGCTGCCTCAGCTGTTGAGTTCATGGATTCGCCTGTCCGTTCTGTTTCAAACGCTAATAGGTCAAGCCCTTTTCCGGTAAGAACTAAAGATCCTTGGCCAGCTCGAATATTTCCAAATAGATCTGCAGTTGTTACCCCCAGCGCTTCTGCCGCATCATCTACAATAACCATGGCGTCATACAAGTTATGGCCTTGAGCAATAAACTCTGGAAAACTAACACCAGCCGCAGCCATAAACACGTCTGCCGCTTCTCTTCCATCCTGTGACAAATTGATCAGAACTTGTCTAAGTTGCGTAGTAGCAGTACGCGCGGGAACACCCTGCTTGGTCATAGCTGCAATAGCAGCCCCAACATCTGAGAACGAAACCCCCAGGCTGGCGGCGACAGGAACCACATTAAATGCTGTCTTAGCAAGCTCTGTAAAGGTAACCTTACCGCCCTGAACAGCCGCAAACAGAATGTCAGAGGCTTCCGCAGCGGTAATAACTTCTGAGCCATAGGCATTGACGATGGTTGTCAATATATCAACAGATGTTTTAAGATCCGATACACCACCACGAGCAGCTATACTGGCGGTTTCCATAAAAGCAATAACATTATCTGGGGGAATTCCAGCGGAGATAGCCTGATAGAGAGCTGGTACTGTTTCATCCGTGAGCCTGCCCTGCGCTACACCTAGACGGAGAATGTCGGTCTCCATCTTGATCATAGCACTTTCGCTCAGCTTGGGTATAAGAGTAAAAACTTCAAGCATACCTTTTTCAAAGTTAGCGAATTCATCAATGCTACTCGAGACAAATCCCTGAATAGCACGAGCGGCACCCACCATTCCTAGCACCGGAACTAATTGCCTGGCGGTACGCATCATGCCCTGCATACCCTGATTCCATTTCTCCGAACTCTTTGCCGCTTGTTCCCCTGACTGCTTGGTAGCTTGCCCGGCTTTAGTCATCTGGGTTGTAATAGCCTGAGAGGTTGCAAGGGTTTCTTTTTGCATCCTCTCCATCGAGTTAAGATAGAATAGAACACCCTGTCTAAAGTGTTCGTCACTCCATAATATGGTTACGCCAATGGGATCTTCAGTCATGCACTACCTACTCTTGCTTCCCTTTCTTGGTGGTGGCTTTTCTTCTTCTCTAGCATGTTCTTCCCACAAAGCCATTTTATTCTTTGCGTTTGTATAAGCGGACATTAAGTCTAAATCATGTTTTGGCTTACAAATTCCTAGTTCGCTTGGCTTGTAGCCCCAATCATGTGCTGTCCCCAGCTTCTGAAACATCACCGCCGCTTCCGTCTGGTTGCTCGGCCATGTCCAATTCCTCTTCGCCAGTATCGGATCCAGCTCCATCAGCGGAGTCCTTTTTCTCCACATTAAGTGCCCGAAACATGCGCTCGGCTGCAGCCGCTATCTCCGATTGTGATACCGCCAACTCAAAAGGCTTGGTGATAATCATCAGATAATCTTCATTATTACCAACAAATTCTGTTTTAATAAAATGTATCTTGCGCTCGATAGGGTCTTCTGGTATTTCAATCTTTAGATACTCTTGCCCACGAACCCATTCAAGATTGTCCATGTCTTCTGAGCTTATTGTCATGCATCGGACCATGCATAGATCAAACAGCCGTTTGTTATACTCAACCTCCCATTCTTTTTGTTGGCTTTTATATTCTAGCCATTCGGCTTCAGCTAAAACATCGCCCTCTATAGACTTCTCGTCATGTATGTGGGTCTCAAATTCTCCACCAAAAGCCTCGACCTCATAGGTAGGGATCTCTCCTCTCCTATGGCCTTCTTTCTCCATCTGTTGTCCAATCAACTCTCGCATGAAGGGGGGTAACGGCTTGAAGTGCGCGGTAATACCACGAGATGACGTGACGATACTAGGATCGGCAAGTTTTATGATAGCAGCTTTCTGCTTTTCATTATCTGACATATTTCTCTCCCTCTTTAAGGACGGCCAGGCAGGATGAGCGGGGAGCGTTCTCACCCCGCCCAGCCGATGCTAGTGACATGCCATATGGGCTAGACAATTCTCCCCATCTATGGCTCAGCTTATGATGCTGGTTGGTACTTGATCATCATAGCCGTGGCTCCTTGCACTTCACCAGCTGCGAACAGCAAGTCAGTTGCACAGAAATACAGGCTGTTTAGACCTGAATTCGTAGGAGTCGAGGCTTGTTCCCAAGTAAAACCACCATCGAAGGTGACATGTACAGAGCCCAACGGAGCAGCTGTGTTGTGTAGAATTGCTCCGATGTACTCGTTTACAAACTCGATGTCATCGAGCGATCCAGTGCCAGTTCCAGCAAAGGTAGTGCGCTCAGCCCAGGTCGTGCCACCATCGGTTGAATAGAATAATTCTCCATCATCCGTAGTTGCAAACACACGAAGTGCATCATGTGCCCATAGGCCTAGAATGTCTCCACCCTCGCCCGTAGCTGTAACGGCTGACCAGGTAACCCCACCATCGATGGTCTTAACGACAACATCGGATTGGGCTCCGGCATAACCGTTGAGCTCGTCAGAGAAGTAGATTGCACCATACTCGCCAGCCGTCAAAACACCAGATTCCTGGACGGCCCACGCGGCACCTCCATCTTCTGACTTATAGATGTACCCATCCTGGGTACCCATCCATATGTTGTAGAAGTCCAGAACGAACAGCGAGTTGTCGTTCGGGCAGTACTGGCCATTCACAGAACCGACATCGACCAACGTCCAGGTAAGACCATCATCTTCTGAGTAGGCGATTTCTGCTGGTTCACCAGCATCTGTCGTCCCTCGAGCGATTAGTTTACGAGTAACATTGGCTCCGGTAGTACTGGCAAAGCAGACTATCGCAGCAATGTCTTCGGCAGCGGCAAACGGATGCGCCAGTGTTGCTGGCCAACCATCTGCTCCACCATTATCGGTGTCTAGAACATCAGCGGCTTCTGCAGGGGATCCAGCTGGAGCATCTGTTACGGCCATGCCGTCTTGACAGACATCTTGCTGGTCACCACAGGGACCCTGGCATCGTTCCGCATTGCAGAACGAAAGGTCATTAATCGGGGTTGTTTCCGTGACGGTCTGTCGAAGACCAATCAGCCGGAAGTAGTCGTTAACCGGAGGGAGAACCTGTGCAGTGAATGTCTGCATTGCAACAGCATCCTCTGATCTCTTGACCCATCCCTGGCGACCACGAGCCGACAGCTGGCCAACCTCGATGATTGCAAGCCGTTCGTAGTTAGTGATAAGGTCGGCATTACCACCACAACGTAACAGCAGATAAAGCGTGAAGGGGCAACGCACCTTCTCGAGTCGGTCAGCAGTCTTGCCAACAAAGGTTCCGAGACCGATGTCAATAACACCAGGCGAATTAGCTGTATACCCGAGGGTATCCCATCCACCTTTACCGTCAAAACATTGAATCAATTCATTGATACTGCCAAGATCTTCCTCGAAGTCATCAACATCATGACACGCCAGATAATAGCTACGGGTGTTTGGCCCGTCAGGCTGAATATATAACGCGCCAGAGTTTTTGGCAGTATAAGTTTTATTACTAGCCATTTCCACTCTCCTTTGAGAATTGTCTAGCTGCATGTTTTAATGCAGCGTAATCCATAGAATAAACAGATTGCAGGGCAGATATTGCCTGGTTGGGATTCTTGTTCAGGTCATCCAGGTTCCAGATGTTTTTCTTTCTCAGCAAGTCCTCTAGATGTAGAGCACTGGCCTCAAAGGTTATTACCTCTGACCAAGGGATCCCATATGGTATAGCCAGGGCCAGCTCTTCAGCGGGAACGTAGCCATCTTCTTCAATGATGTCACGTGGTATAAATCCGCGCTTTAGATATTGGCCATCTTCTAGCCATTCCACCAAGACACTACCCCCCTTGCTTGCTAATGTCTTTACACTAATCATATCTTCATTCATCGTTATCTCCTAAACAAAGCTGAAACCAGCTGTTAAAATCGCTCTCCGCACAGCTTCTTGTGCTTGCCTAGGCGCGATTTCCCCATACTTCTCTGCTATAGTTTCTGCAAACTTTCTAGCTTCAATACCAGGGTGCATAACGCTCTTTCTAAATGTGGGGGCACCATAATGTCCACCAGGTTTGGAAGACAATATGCCAACACTTGTTTTCGCACTATACTGTCTGGGAAACTTCAGCCAGTCAACGTTTTTAGGAACTATTTCATGGGGCTTCGTACCCTCAGAAACATAAGCATAGATCTCGTCCTGAGTAAAAACATTAATTAATGTACCCCCCGCAATCTTCACCATTACAATTTCAAACTTTGGTCGATTGCTCCAAGTCTCCGTTGTTTTATCGAAGTCTTCCTTAACCAATCGCGCTAATTCATCGGCGCCCTGAATAAGAACCTGCAATAATACATTGGCATTATATAGCTTGGGAAATGTGGCTGTCATTGTAATCATTAAAGTATACCTGCATCCCCCTTCCTGTTGGCTCGGACAAAGTTCCAAGCAATCCAAGCACCGTCCATTAGTCCGAACGGGCAAGCTGCTCGTTGTTCGGTAATCGCAACAGGAATATTACGGTCACGTCTCCAGAGCTGTTGGCCATATTCACAACCACATAGCTCTTCCGGCATCTTTGTATGCGCCAGTCTAATAACAGCATCTTCCATCTGCCTAGTAACCCGTTGCATTCCAGCTTGATAATTCAATCGGGCAAGTGATGGAAACCTGCAGGTTGAACCAATGCGTGTCCAAGACCCACCAGAATATGTTGCGGGTTGCATTGTAATTTCACCTATCCGTTGATTTCGTACATAAATACAAGCTGTCTGTGTATATTCGCCGCAACCCTCACTCAAACAATTGGGCGAACATGTGTGCGGAGACACCAATGTAGCGTGCGAAGAACTATCGTTATAAAAACGATACACGTCCACAGTTGATTCAAAATTAGATACAACATCATAGGCTATATCCACAGTACTTAGTAGGCTTTCCTTGACCATCCGACATCTCGGAATCTCAATTGTTAAAACACCGCCGCTAATACCCATAGACGATGGATAAATCCGAATTGAACTACCAGGATGGAACACCCTGATCTCTTCAATGTCTGTCACAGAAGTTGCCAGTGTAACTACCGCAGGGTCAGCAGCATGACTAACTGCCGTTCCGTTACCAATCAAGGTGACTCCCTGTGTTCCTCCCCAGAGCACCAATCCCCACCTGGTAATAAATGGGTTTTTCAAGGCCTCAGCATCAAACAAGCGATAGTCACCACTAGGAACGTCCTCTAGCTTGCCGTATACCCAGGTAGGACAGAGAAAGAATCCCAGTTCATCCTCTATCTCGTGCTGGGCCTCCATCAAATAATATTCAATGTTATCCCGCTCGAGATGGTTCCAAAAACTCTGACAGTCAGAGTAGTTCTCAAAGTCGTCGTCGTTACGCACGCCATAGAACTGGCATTGTGGTACTTGGATACGCTCGGCATACTTCCACAGAGGCACCGCACTGCATACAGTTGCCTCAACTCCGGCCAAGTTAGAAATAACGCCGATGGGTGGGGTGGTAACGATCTCGCCTACACCAACATTTGGATCGGTGTCGTTAATAGCCATTATGTCACCACCTCAGTATCGGGATTGTCAAAAATAACCCCGCCTTTGTATCTTCGTACTTGATACGTGCCCGGATCTAGACGTGGCCAATTACCATAGATGTCAATAGCATAGCCATTTGAATCCGTTGATCCATTCCACTTGAGGACGGTATTTGTTGAATCATAAAAGTAGACATCAACACCCTCTTGTGTCACCTGTGGCGAACCAGCCCATACCCTATATTCATGCTCTTGCGCTGTGCCAATAGGTATGTAATCAATGCCAAAGCCACCATTCACCCAGTCCTGATCAAGCGATGTCAGTCCTGTGTAGCGAGCAACGGCATAGTAGTTGTATAAGTCTAGGTCAGCGTTCGCATATATCCTGGTGTACTTGCCTACATTGATCTGCTCGACAGTCGGATGTTCTACGCCAGTCCAGATCGCCACAGTCGCACCAGTAGCCCTGTCCTGTTGAGTGAGCCATATATCAATATCCGCAAGTGCTTCGCCCATTGCAGGAGCGCCCACATTCTTTGTTAGTGTTACAGATACAGTTAAATCAGTCATGCTTCACTTTCGTAGCCGAAAAGTTCGATATTTAGTCTATATAGTTAACACCAACATTACCATTACTGTCAAGTTGAGCTTAAAATTATAAAAGCTCATCAGTATCTCCTAAATAATTCCAGCCCCATCCACTGTTTCTTGGTTTATACCTGCTTCTATATCGCTCGTACATATCATCAAACCACTTCTGGTATTCCCACTTGACGTTCTCCATCAAGTATCGTTCGGCATGCTTGCGAATCACATGTGGATCTAGTTGTGAAACGTCACGCGCTGCGTGAACAAAATCCCTGAATACGTCGCAACGATAACCAGTGACACCATGCACTACGGTCTCTGGAAAAACACCAAAGTTAGTTGTAATTACGGGTGTTCCACAAAGCTGTGCTTCGACATTGACACCGCCGAAAGCCTCAAGGTACAGGGTTGGCACAAACACAGCACGGGCCTTGCTCATTAGTCTTGCCCGTTCTTCTGGATCTACATAGCCAATGAACTCGCAATGATCGCCAAGCGTATTCACGTTGAACTCTGGATCTTTCTGACCAGCAAGTATCAGCTTACCGCCAACTTCCTTCACCGTATTCTCTGCAATACGCACGCCTTTCCGTGGAATCATGCGACCAATAAAGAAATAATAATCGTCCTTCTCTTCCTCAAATGGAAAATCTTTACCATCAAAATAGTTCGGTATCACACGATCATACCAGTTGCCATTGATACTCTGTTTTGGCTTCTCGCTACCATAGGTGAAGTTCATTAGATACTCTGACTCAAATGCACGAAATTCTGAATAAGAGCCACGGTATCCTATCCCTGGTTCACACGTAAGGAACAGGCCAACATTATCGCCAACTTTCTTATGATATGTTCCTTGCATAATTAGCAGGAAATCGTCATCCCGCTTTCTGGCATGGATAGCCACGGATGCTTTATCATAGAACTTCAGCGTAGTCTTGGTTTTCGGATGCTTGTTGAAGTCATGCCTGAATCCCCATCCTCGCCAGTCATAGCCAATGTCGAAACGGTTGTCTCCATCTCCCCATTGCTGGCGAATGTCGGACAATGTATGAGTTTGTATGAACTCGGTGCATGGAGCATCGGAACCCTCGGCACCGTACAGATAAACCTCATGGCCTAATGACAACAACATCTTAGATAGCTTCACAATTTTTTGGGTGAAGGCACACCCCATATATTTCTCAGATACAGGTAAATGAACAAGTCCAAGTAAATGAAATCTGTATTGTCTGTCAACCGAATCAGCGTATAGAACAGAATGATCCCTCACTGCTTCCCTCTCTTTACTCATCTAAACCAGTTCCGACAAACACTCCATAGTAACAATCACCAAAGCATCCTGCCTCGCCTTTCAGTGTCTCTCGCTTTCCTTCTCCTCCTAGCCATTGATCTAATGTCGCTGGTACAAAAGCGTGTGGATGCCCTTCATTTTTGGCTGTATGTACCCACTCGAATATACGAACAATACCTCCAGCTCTTAGCGCGTTCTTAATTATTTTACTTGGCGCTCGTGTATGCTGGAGGCAGTTATAGATCCACACTTCATCAAAACCACTGAGCGTAATATCTTCAGCTGGCACCTGACTGAATACAATCCCGGCAAGTTCATATCGAGACTTAACCCAGTCTGGAACCTCGAGAGGATCTACCACTACAGACGGTCCAAGGTTATCGCACTTGAGTAACAGGCTGGTTGGACCACCACCAAGGTCAAGCACGGCCTTGCCCTGCATGTCAATATTGTATGGGCTCTTCTTGTTGTGATAGAACCTCAGACCCATGCGCTTGGCATAGACTATCTGCTTCTCTTCCTCGCCATACGTGTTGAGACAATCACCCCACCACGACGCTTCCCATGTCTGTGCTTTTCCCCAATCCTTACTCATAATCTCTCCTATGGAATCTTAAAGTGTGGCGGTAATGGACGATGACCAGATGGCTCATCGTAATAAATCTTGAGCTGAACGGCATCAACATAAAGCGTCTGTGTGTCTGACGATCCGATAGCAAACTTAACTCCAAAAGTGGGATCTTTTACATCGTCAATGTCATAACCAGATGACCACATATCGGTAGGCCCACCTCTCAAGCCACTCCACGCATTTGATCCTGGCACTAACAGAGCAACCGCTTTATTAGCACCAGCAGTTGTCCCGGCCTTGTGCAAATAGAGTACCGAAAGAAAAGCAAGCGGCACACCACCATGATACCCCTTGAATCTAAACTCAATCCCATTGATAGTTGCCCCTGCCGGGATCGCCTCGTCAATGTTTTGTCCTCTAAGGTAATCGGTGCCAGCCTCTCCAACTACATCGGCGCTTGCATAGGCAGCATTTTCAGAAACGGCATCTGTTAAATCAGTCCATGCCACACTACTGAGATAGTCATCGTTGAAAAACGTACCGTGGTCTAGCCAACCAGTATCAGACATTAGACAACGCCCTGTCCGGTGTGAACTACATTCGCCTTCTGGCGAATAGTTAGTGTAGGTGTATTAGTATAAGTATCTAATCCAGTACCACCAGATCTATACATTCGTATTGCTATGGTATCTCCAACCGCAAGATCGGCAGGAACCATCTGGAAACACCCTTCATATTCTCTTTCATCTACTCTAGCGAATGCTTCATTAGCCATCGTGCCTTCGTCATCAAATTCACCACCATCGAAATCGCCAGCGCCAAGCTGTTGTGTTGTAGCCGTTGCATCGGTCACTGTTCCCGATGTAACCAACTTGATATAGCTAGACGATGTTGAAATCAGCGCATAAGCCGCGCCATTGATGCTGTATCGCCACTCGGGTTGAAAGTTGGCAGTTTTACCGCCAGTCTCTTGCAAAAGAAATCTGGCCCGAAAAGTCCAACCCGCGCTTGACTTAACATCAGTATTGGCAGGTACAAGCCAGTTCGCACCTGCCTCAGTTCCATCATCGTGCCGGATTCTAAAAGAATCCTGATCAATTGCCTGATTCGACATGGTTTACTCTGGCTTACGTTCGTCTGGATGAAAGGTTAGTTTGTTGCGCTTTGCTATCTGGAAAACTTCCCAATATTTTGTGGTAGAAACCGTTCTACCGAGAAGAATTTCTCCAGTGTCTACCATGTACTTTATTAGACCAATCACATCGACCGTAAGCCATTCGCCATCAACCAAAACCTCATGAATAGCGGTAGTAGTTGGTCGCAACACCTTCCAATCATCAATGAGCAGTTGATAGATACCTGCCCAATCACAACCCCACCAGCGATTGTCCTGCCAGTAGTAGAAGTCTCCACCAGTCTCGAAGATGACATCGTATTCCTCATCGGGCTGAACGACGATCTGTACCCCCATAGAAGGTGGCGGCCCTTCGTCTTTTTCGCTACTAAAAACAGAACCATCTGCGTAATAAATCTCGAACCAACTCATATCTATTTTCCTTATTGATTAAAGAATGATGGCAAGGGAGAAAGATGCTCTCCCCGAACAGGCGCTAAAGTTGCCCCTGGAACTGGTGTTGTTGGAGTAATCCACGGATCTAAAACCTTTTTGAGAGAAAAAGCAACAAGAGGTATCTCGTTTGTTATCCATTTCAGCGTAGGTATTGTGCCAGTTGAAGCCTTAACATTTATATCATCAAACCATACTATATAATCCCCAGAGACGGCTGTGTTATTACTCCGAAATTCAATTTGCGCCCATCGATCAGTAGAAAGGGTAGTTACTGATACAGATAGTTTATTCCATGCTCCTGATGATCCAACATCAGTATCTGTATCAACTTGCCCCCCAGGTGTCCGGATGACTAATTGCGGATTAGTGCCAGCATAATTAGTTTCCCTTTTGGCGTATATTGTTACCGACACCTTTCTCCCGCCATTAATAGGAATGGCGATAGTATGGAGCGATGCGTCACTCATTTTGATACTGGATGGCGCAGTTCTATATTCGGACGTATCTCTGGCTATGTCTGTTGCCTGAATTGCTCCCCTGGTAAACTTATCTCCGGTAGTGCGCGTTAAGCCGTATAAATCTTTTGTTTGACCAGAGGTGCTTGATAGGTAGACATTATCATTGGTTGCCAAAACCTTCATTCTATCCCAGGGGAATCGGAAACCAGAAAATAGAGTCGGCCCTGGTGCAAGCAAGAACGAATCTATAGAGTCTGCCCCCTCAAATACTCCTTTTTCTCCCGCGCCATCGAAAAGATTATAGTCCTCGTTAATAGTATTAACGCCGCTTTCTTCAATTAAATACTGACTTATGCTGGTATTCTCTGACTTTAGACGACAGTCATAGACATTACTATAGTTTCCACTCGTAACACTTAATGTACTCACACCAATATTCGGTTTTAATAAAGTACACGCATTGATCGTAACGCCTTGCAAGCGGTTGACTGTAATACCAACGCCGAATCCTTCAAAAAAACAGTTTTCAACAGCCGAATTTATGTCATGCTCTGCCGCCAGATCGCTAGAAAACCCAAGCCCCGACGATATTTCTGAAAAAAAAGAATTGCGAACCAAAAGATTATCCGTTACGCTTGTCATCTGGTAAAAATATATATTACTTAACCCGGCTGACGTTGTTCCGTCAAAGGTAAAAGAACAAAACTCAATAACAATGTCCGTAACAGCGCCCTGAGCATAAAAAAGTATCCCCTGACTATTGCTAAGAACTTGCGAAAAATAAAACCCTCGAAAGGTTCGATGCGTTTTACCCTCTATAGTTACTGTCCGGTATCTAGCCGCCGATATGTCATTGTTGGAACCAGAAATGCGAACAACGCCGCCAACCCCATCAGTGTTCTTGCCAGTCACATCACCAATGTATGTAATGATATTTCCGGCAGAGCCAGAAACGTCAACAATCAATTCTTCTCGGTAAACCCCAGGCCCAACATAGACAGTATCGCCAGCAACAACTGGAGAATCCTCTACTCCATTTAGAGTTAGCTTTCTATCAGACCACGACAGCCCACCATTACTATCAGAACCACCTGGCCCTACATATCTAATAGTCATTATTTTACCTCGAAACCACCAAAGTATGTCGCATAGCTTCCAGAGGTTGCGGTATTATTGCTTCTTATCTCAATCGTTACAAATGTCGGAAAACTCGCAGGCGTAAAGTTAATCAATAGTGTATTAAACTGACCGGAACTGCCAATATCGGTTTGCGTTTGGTCTGACTGTCCTGGTTGCTTGATGATCATTTGTGGATTAGTACCAACATAATTAGCTTCTCGATACACCTCTACAGAAAAAGACATTTCATCGCCAGTAATCGGAACAGTTATTTGATATGCGCCAGCATCTAGCATTTTGATGCTTTCTACTTCGCCTGCCGGAACAATCGTAGTTTCTCGTTCTAGCCAAGCGATCTGAATAGCACCCCTGGTTTTTTTAGAATCAGTAGTCGGGCGGGTAATACCATAAAAATCCTCGCTTGCGGGGGATTGGCCGCACCCATAGTCTTTCAAGGTTGATTCTGGCAAGAAATCAAACGTTTCATATGGAATATAGAAACCATCATACAAGAATGGTCTCTTGATAAGGCCGTTTCTCGTAACCGAATTAGAACCCGGTGTAACATTAACATATGAGGTATGGTTTACAACAAAGCAATAGTCCTCTACTAGAGCGCCAAGAGTGTATGCGAGAAGCCGACTATAATAAAGCAAGCTATTATACAAATATGATGGATTGCTACCGCTGGTATATGCTGCCGTTACTGCGGAATTGGCATCATAAAAAGAACAGTTATTAACCGTAAACCCATATACATAACTGGCTAGAATTGCCGCCTCGTCGCCCGTCGCTACAAGGCCGCGCCCTGGTTGTTGAATAAAAACGCAATTCTCAATCAAGTAATTACAAGATGTGTCTGTTGTCGGAGTAGGTGGCTCAAGATGGATATGCCATCCATGTGAATCAATAAAACAACGTCGAATTGTTACGGTATCGCCGGAATTAGGAATACAAGAAATGCCTGTATGCCAAAGGCCAGGGGTGTCAAGCAACGTGCAATCTTCAATAATAATATTATCGGAACCAGGAGTGGATGCCATATCTATGGTGTATGTAGATGCCATATCCATGCTGAATCCACGAAATGTTCGATAGTCGTGTCCTCCAAGTAGAAGGCATGTTACTCTGCTCTCGGTCTTGTCATCATTACTCCCCGTTATACGAACTTCTCCCCCAACACCATCAGTGTAGATGCCCATCGGATCGCCAATGTAGGTGATGATGTTTCCAGAAGATCCATCAACGTCACAAGTTAGCGTTTCTCGATATGTTCCCGGCCCAACGTAAATCGTATCGCCAGCGACAACCGGACTGTCCTCTGCTCCATTAAGAGTCAGTTTTCTATCGGCCCAGGAATAACCAGTGTTACTATCGCTACCGCCAGGGCCAACGTATATTATACGAGGCTCGTCTGTACCGTAGATAGCCAACTCTTTGGTGTCGAATCCTGGAAGCGGCCACGGATCACTCCAGGTAGGATAAACGTCATCATAGTCCTCAGAAAAATAGTTACTAGGCACACCAGTTAGATCGACATGGGTATACGAGATGGTTCCACCAGGAAAATCGTCACAAAGAATACCGAGCCAGTACCAAGTTCCATTCGTTAAGGCAACCGCTGAAATTAGTTCTTTGCCATACCATGTGGGTGAAAGGTCATCATTACCCTGAACCTCGGCGGTAGTACCTAGTAGTGCGTCTGGATCGCCAGCGTTATCGCTGTAAATTCCTAGTTTGAAAACATCGGCGGCATCAACCTTTAGATATGCGTATAGCTTTGTAAGCGCCATATCCTGTCCGGCTTGAAACCGTGTTATAGCCGCCCCGCCAGTTTGCGGAACAAAACTGGTGCTTTCCTCTGTTTGATTGCCAATGTAAAGTGTCATTCTGGCCCTGCGTACCTGTCAGTCATTGTTAGTCCACTGTATATTTCAGCGTTACGGATAATTCCTCTACCGTTCCACTCACCGCCGTTGTCTCAAGAATAATAAAAGAGTCTGCCGGAACAGTCGCGTCAGAAAAGCTAGTGAGAGTTTGCCCATCAGTGGTATTCGTAATAGCAGTTGGCGTAGTCAGAATATCGTTCGAGATAGTATCACGGCTTAATGTGTGATATGGATCTATTGTTACCGAAGGCGAAGATCCTTTGACAACCGCTTGGATCTCAGTAATAGTAATAGCAACAGTGGTATAAAAAATAGTCTTATCCTCTGCATTAGTTGGATATTCTAGTGTAATGGATGCCAGATTTCCAACAGCACCCGCCACGCCCGTATCTCCTTGATCTCCGGTTACGCCCGTGTCACCCTTAACGCCATCAGTCCCGCCTTCAACCAATAGATCCCAATAAGTTTCCCAACTAGCGCCTGTTCCCGGCTCGTCAGTTGCACTAGCCGTGTGACCTACAATACAAACATATCCACTACCGTCATTCTCAACACAATCATTTACTGCATAGACCGTAGTAAGTACCCATGCGCCCTGCCACGGATAGACTAGGCCGCGAATATCGAAAGCGAGAAAAATGTCCTCGGCATCGGCAAACCCGCCACTCGAACTAAGGTATGTCACCCCTAGTGTGTGATAGGTTCCAGAATCGGCATTAGATGTGACAAGGAAGAAGGCGTGATCGTCATCGCTCTCTGATTTAACATAGAGAACGGTGTCTACTTCTATTTCGTCAAGCACCAAGTCCCAATCAGAACTATTGCGATCTGTGTCGCTGGCATAGATGACCGTTACACTAGCTATTGTCGCATTGTTAAATCGCAACTCGCCCGACGCTGGCCCTGCGGCTGTCCCTGTATCAAAGTCATAAGGAATGGACATACCGCCAGATCCACCACCGCCACCAGTTCCGGTGTCGCCTTGAATCCCGGTATCGCCCTGGTCGCCAGATCCAGTGTCACCTTGAATACCAGTGTCACCCTGGTCTCCGGTATCTCCCTTAACTGTACTGTCGGCCCCGGTGTCGCCTTTATCGCCAGTGACGCCAGTATCTCCCTGATCCCCGGTATCACCTTGGACGGTACTATCGGCACCAGTGTCGCCCTTTTCTCCAGTGTCACCCTTGTCGCCTGTTACTCCGGTATCGCCCTGAACTGTACTGTCAGCACCAGTATCGCCCTGGTCTCCGGTATCGCCCTTTGCGCCATCAGTTCCAGTGTCGCCCTTGTCACCTGTTACTCCGGTATCGCCTTGATCTCCAGTGTCACCCTTGACCGTGCTATCAGCACCAGTATCACCAGTTATTCCAGTATCCCCCTGAATACCCGTGTCTCCTTGAACTGTACTTGGCGCTCCGGTGTCACCCTTATCCCCAGTTATTCCTGTATCTCCGTGATCCCCTGTGTCACCTTTGTCTCCAATGCCAGTGTCACCCCGAGTACCAGTATCACCTTTTACAGTTGAGTCTGCTCCAGTATCTCCTTGTGTTCCTGTGTCGCCCTTATCTCCCGCTGTCCCGGTATCGCCTTGATCGCCAGCAATACCTGTATCTCCTTGTGTTCCAGTATCACCCTTTACAGTAGAGTCTGCTCCAGTATCACCCTGGATACCTGTATCTCCTTGGTCTCCAGTAACACCAGTATCTCCCTGGTCTCCTGTTATACCTGTGTCTCCTTGAGTACCAGTATCTCCCTTGATGGTTGAGTCTGCTCCTGTATCGCCTTTATCTCCGGTTATACCAGTGTCACCTTGATCACCAGTATCGCCCTGGACGGTCGAATCTGCCCCGGTGTCTCCTTGTATTCCAGTATCTCCCTGGTCTCCCGTTGTTCCCGTATCACCTTTTGCGCCAGTTACTCCGGTATCACCATCTACACCAGTATCTCCCTGAACAGTAGAATCTGCGCCAGTATCTCCTTGCTCACCCTTCTCTACATGAAGATCCCAATACGTTGTCCATGAACCACCTACTCCTGGTTCGTCACCCGCACCAGATGAGGCAAGGTATGTATGGCAGACATATCCACTGCCATCGTTTTCGCAAACGTCATTTACAAAGTATTCAGTTGCAGTTGTCCAAGCACCTGTCCACGGATAGTTTGTCCCAGTATCACCGTCTGTTCCGGTATCTCCCTGAGAACCCGCTGTACCAGTATCGCCCTGAACACCTGCTCCGGTATCACCCTTATCGCCAGTTATACCAGTATCACCTTGAACTCCTGTATCGCCGTCAACGCCCTGAATCCCAGTATCCCCTTGTATTCCCGTATCACCCTGTATCGTGCTGTCAGCGCCAGTGTCGCCTTTGGCTCCGGTTATACCAGTGTCACCCTGATCGCCAGTATCGCCCTGGACGGTCGAATCTGCCCCGGTGTCTCCTTGTATTCCAGTATCTCCCTGGTCTCCCGTTGTTCCCGTATCACCTTTTTCGCCAGTTACTCCGGTATCTCCATCAACGCCAGTATCACCTTGCACAGTTGAGGCCGCGCCTGTGTCACCTTTGTCGCCAGTAATACCTGTATCACCCTGATCTCCGGTATCTCCCTGTACCGTAGAAGGAGCGCCAGTATCACCTTGAACTCCGGTATCACCTTGAACAGTAGAATCTGCTCCAGTGTCGCCTTTCGCGCCAGTGACCCCTGTATCACCCTGGTCTCCGGTATCTCCCTGTACAGAACTTGGTGTACCAGTATCACCCTGTATTCCGGTGTCTCCCTGATCGCCCTGTACTCCCGTATCTCCATCAACGCCCTGGATACCAGTGTCACCTTGAGTTCCGGTATCGCCTTTTACAGTTGAGTCTGCACCAGTGTCGCCCTGAGCGCCTGTGATTCCCGTATCGCCCTGGTCTCCTTGAATCCCGGTATCTCCTGTAGTACCAGTAACGCCAGTATCACCTTGAGTACCCGTATCTCCTTGGACTGTGCTTGCCGCACCCGTATCGCCCTGGATACCTGTATCGCCTTGTGATCCAGCCGTACCAGTGTCTCCCTTATCTCCTGTGACGCCAGTATCACCGTCAACGCCCGTAGCTCCTGTTGTACCAGTTATGCCTGTGTCTCCCTGGTCTCCAGTAATTCCAGTATCTCCCTGGATTCCAGTATCTCCTTGCGAACCAGTTACTCCCGTGTCTCCTTGATCCCCCGCTGTCCCTGTATCTCCCTGGTCGCCCGTATCCCCCTGGATACCCGTGTCTCCAACATCGCCTAACTGCCCAATCGTTCGGACATTCAGGTTGCCGTGTGTCATGGTGAAGTTCTTGGTTGCGCCATCAGCCTTTACCCAGGCCGTAACATATTCGCCAGCAGTAATAGACACTAAACCAGATATAGCGGCTGCGCCAATCTGATTAGCCGCACCGATTGCTCTTTCTACTAAAGCACCGGGAACAAGCGTGCCATCTACATAGATTGCTGCAATATAAACTGTGGTCGCTGTTCCCGAAAATGAGAACGTAAATGAAACCTCATAGACATCAGTGTTGCTTACCAGAATACGATCATTGGCCTGATCTGGTGTCGTGCCATCTGAATCGCCATTAGTAGCAAACTGCGTGATTTGGTAATACTGTCCAGAGTTTGTTAGCGTCTGACCAGATGAGTTTCCATCAACAAATATCTCGCCATAGTAGGCCGCGCCAACGCCAGGAATACCAGTATCTCCTTGTGCTCCTGTGTCTCCCTTGTTTGTACCAGTATCGCCCTTAGCACCAGTTACTCCGGTATCGCCGTCGACTCCAGTATCTCCCTTTGTGCCAACCCCGGTATCACCCTGGTCTCCATCAACGCCAGTAGCACCAGTTACACCAGTGTCACCATCAACTCCTTGTATTCCAGTGTCTCCCTTACCACCAGAAACACCAGTATCGCCTTGATCGCCAGTGATACCTGTATCTCCTTGAGTACCTGTGTCACCCTTTGCGCCCGAGATACCCGTGTCTCCCTGATCTCCGGTATCTCCCTGAACAGTAGAAGCAGCACCAGTATCTCCCTGTGTTCCTGTATCGCCCTTAGATCCGGCAATACCTGTATCGCCTTGAACAGTAGAGTCTGCGCCAGTATCCCCGGCCACTCCGGTGTCACCCTGTACTGTAGAAGCTGCTCCGGTATCACCTTGATCTCCGGTTACACCAGTAGCACCAACAGTGCCAGCTGTTCCTGTGTCACCCTTATCTCCAGCACCAGTGTCACCTTGTATGCCTGTATCACCTTGGATAGTCGAGGCCGCACCAGTATCACCAGCTGGCCCAGTTACTCCAGTATCGCCAGCTGGCCCAGTTACTCCAGTATCACCAGTAGTACCAGCGCCAGTATCGCCAACGCCAGTGGCCCCGATTACCCCGGTGTCTCCGGTTACGCCCGTATCACCCTGAGCACCACCGCCACCGCCAGCTCCACCATCTGATTTTACTTCTAGTAAGCCCATTATCTTGTCCTACGTTTGCAATAAACTCCCTACTTTACAAATACTAATACTAAGCATTGTCTCCGTTGAGCCTTTGCATCAACTCTTCAACCAACCTCTTTAGTGTATCTTTTTCTTCCAAGAGAAGTTTATTCTGCTTTTTAAGTAACAGCCTTTCTTCATCGCATAAACTGAATTTTCCCTCGAGCTCAACTATCTTCGCATCTTGGTGTTCCATCTTTTTGTCTTGTTCGTCCAGTCTAAAGGCCTGAGCTTCAATTGTTTGTTGTACTTTCGTCCATACAGCTTCCTCTACTCTTATTTTAATATTCGATTGCCCCTGGTCTTTTGTAGCCTCGTCTAACGCTCTCTTCCGCTCTTCTTCTTTTAGATACTTCCAGTAGCCGATGGATCCGGTAATCACCACGGCTAATGCTGGTACTAAGATCTGCAGTATATCTAACCATATCTTCGTAGTATCATTATTCATTAGTGCCTGCCATTTTCTTTATACTGACAATTCTTATATAAACCACGGCAGCTGCAGTAAGAGCTAAGTGAAACTGTAATAAGATTGCCCATAAATTAACAAAATCAGGAGCAATCACAATCTCTACTTCAAACACCTTTGCTAGAATTCTCTCTGCTAGAAAAGCAGTAAGATCGATGACCAGCAGTATTGGCAATATGATCATCCCCCAGTTAACATCTTGCCGCTTAGTCATGTAAATTGCCCCTACAATTGTCATGATACAAAGCATTAACGACAGTGACTGAACAAAAACGATTGCCTCTAAACTCATAGTTATACCTATCTAAAAAGCGAACCGCACTGGATATAATTGCCTAAACATGTATGCGTATAAGAAGCGCCTGTCCCCCAGCGATTGCAAGCCAGTACAGCAGTGTATGCCATCCAACAGGATAAAGCATTAGTGCCAACACCAAGGCAATATAAATGCCCTGGCAATATGGACATCCAGCAAGCTCTCCTAGCGAAGTAACCGCATTGCCATCTGGCCCATAGTCGTATGCGCCAAGTCGTGTCCTCAGTCTAAAAAATATACGAGCAGGACCATCTTCCCATGCAAGCAGCCTTGCTAGTCGGTACGTAGCTAATACAGCAAGTACAAAGAGTAATGGATCCTTCAGCATGGTTAAACTACAGTCATTCCTTCCGGCGCTATAGCCTCTTCGAGCATCTTGATCGCAGTTGTCCTGGCAGCTCCTTCTTTCTCCGCTATTAGAACCTTCTCAATCTGATATACAGACAAGCCCTCTATGGCCTCTGTAAGGCTCTTTACGGTGTGTTCGGATGGATCTACTGGTGCTGGCTCATCTTCTGGCTTGAACACTGCTTCTAGCTCAATTTCAGGCTCTTCTTCAACAGGAGCTATAAACGCTTCCGGGATCTCCAGCGCGACAGGAACGTATTCGACTGGTTCTTTTTCTACGGTCTTGGGATCCGCAACTAGCAAGAAGATCTGCCTGCTTCCTTGATACATGTCTAGCATGCCAGGCACGTCGAATTCATCAACGTAACCCTCTTTTCTGCCACCACCAAACACGTACCTGGTACCAGTGACTGGACCCCAGAAGGAACTGTCTCCAGCATTTGTGCCATTGTAGCGCATCTTAATCATACCGCTTTGACCTGGTAATTGTTTCATCCCCTTAATTCCTCCCACAAGTGTTCTCTTGCTATTCTGTTGAGCATAAGCCTGTTTGTTACCACCACAACATCCCACTGGGTACCTCCCGTTATATACATCTGGATAAATACTTGTCAGCTGGTCTAAAAATTTCCGTCTCCAATAAGGAGTTGTATTTATGAGGGTACGGTTCTGACCCTCTCTACGGTAAAGATAACCTGCACCTGCAGTCCTTACTCCACACCAGCCTAACCGTCCTAAACCAACATTGAAGGCCCAATCTTCTCGGCCTTTATTCATAACCTCTGGGTATCCACCTACTTCTCGCCATGCTTCTTTAGGGAACATAAGCCCCTTGTGCATGGTATTCTTCCACACTATCTTGTAGAAGTCATAGGTTGGCATCTGCCATACCCTTGGTTCTCCGTGCCCATTCTTATGTATGCCTGTTTCGTCAAACGTAAGAAGGTCATCGAACACCACACTATGTGGATTATCTAATTGTAGACGATACATGCTCTCTAGTCTATTCGGAAGCATCATGTCATCCGAATCCAGGGGTGCAATGTACTTACCGTAAGAAGCATTAATGCCGGAGTTACACGCTGCTGCGCTTCCAGCATTGTTTTGTCTGATGTATCTTATTGCCTTCCAGGGATCGGCCAGGGCCTTACCCACTTCAGGGGTATTGTCCGTGCTGCCATCATCGACTATCACCACTTCAAAGGATTGAAATGTCTGGGGTGGGGCTTCCCCCAATGAGGTTGGACCGCCAATCAGTGAATGAACCGCATCAGCTAGATATTTCCCATGGTTATAGCAGTTGATTACAACGCTGACAGCGGGAGGTGTTCTAACAAGCCATTGACGAAGCTCTGGAGATCTCTCGAGCATTTGTGTAATGGACTCGCCAAACGCCTTTTGTTTTCGTTCATGTACAAATCCTGGGATGGTAGCCAGTGGTAGAATCTTGTACCCCTTGCGAGCCGCACGTAGTTGCCATTCGCATGTGCTGCCCCATAGAGGGTAATCAATTGCGTTCATCGGCCCAACCTCGTTCCAGGCATCCCGGCGAATGAACATGAACGTCCCATGGATATAACTGTTAGGCCAAGCTGGGTGGTTACCCCTTATCTTCTCCCCTATCATCGCGTAAGTCTCGCGCTGTTCAAAGAGGAGGTCTAGCCAGGCTATGCCATATAGTTGTGTATCCTGGTTTAGTATTAGTACATCTGTCTCACATAGACCAATTCCCCAATTGCACGCTCCGGTAAAGTATCCTTTCTCCTCCAGCCGGACGACACGAACGTTGGGTCTATCAATAGACAAGGCATTGTCGCTCTGGTCATCCACAACGATCACAGGAAGCTCGCCGGGCAGGCTGTCTAGCAAGCTATCTATGGTCCTGTGGCCGTTCCAGAACGGCACAACGACAGTAAGGCTATTCATTTTTCTCCCCAGAAAGGGGTAGGCTTTTACACCTACCCCTATCAGACAATTTTGGGTCGATTTAGCAGGTCGCTACGGAAAAACTAGACTCCGGGAAGAAGCTAGTGTCCAGCGGATCCGGGCTGATGTGCCCACCTGGTTGTCGGCAAACCACGCTTTGTATACGAACGTTGGTCCAAGGAGCCCAGGATATAATCCGAGGCTGCAACTCGAGCCATTGCTCAATACACGTGTGGTCTGACTCTTCCCAATGTAGGAATCGTCCACCATCAGTCACCATGAATTTGTCTGACTTGGCTGGGACGCCGCTCATGTTATTGTACTGGCCGTGAAGGACGTTGACATTGCCAACGGATCCGGTCAGGAAATAAATGTCGCTATTCGTCGGTCCCTTTTGCAGTTCCCAATCATAGGCTAAGAGAGGAATCTCAAAACCATTCAGGAAAATGCGGCCGTCGCCAAACGTGCCACCCAACAGATTGTCTCTGAAGGAACGGGCTTCTAAGCTATCGAGGTTGCTTTCCTCAAAGGCCTCGCCAGGGCAAACTCGCCAGCAGGTGTAGGAATCCAAGATGCATTCCACCATTTCGTCGGTAGCCATGATGATGAAGTCGCCCACGCGCCTATTCTGCCACTGGGCAGCGAGAGGTGGTGACATTTTCACACGTTGTTTAACTACTCGGAAGACATCGTGCAGAACATCAATCAGGTTGTACGCAGCCCCGAGAGCTCGAACACCACGGCCATCTGTCCAGGTTGTTCCGGCACCGCCAGCAATGGCGTGTCCATTCCAGTCAACCAAGATGCTGTCCATAGACGCGCATCGCTTGCCAGTGTAGTCAGTGTACCCGGTGCGAACCAGGTTCTCTAGACCGTCGAACTGACCAGCAGTCAATTGGTTTCCGATAATTGACAGGCTGTGTAGATCACGGCTAATTTCCTCAGCCGCTAACATAGCCCGGAATTCCATGTCACTGTTGATGGGTGACCCATCTAGACGATACCGAGGCTGACGCTCGCAGAGCTTCAAGCCGTCTTTGGTAATGTCTTGTACCGGGGTACCTCTCCGAAGACGACCGAAGTCCTCATAGCGGAAAGCACAGGTTCCGAACTCGACCTTGTTGCCATCGGCACAAGGATCGGACACCCAGCCCTGGCGTGAGCCCTCGTTGGGGGCTGACCAGCTGATGAAATTCTTTTCGATGATGCAGTTCTCTTCCGCTTCCCAGCTTAGCCAATCCATAAAGAGTGAACTACCTTGCATCGTGAGGCTGATGAGGTCGTCATCGCCGCACAAATCAAACAGTCCGCAACATCCATAGATGGTAGCTAAGCTACTAACGGAAAGATCTCCAGATCGTTGTTTTACCATAATCTTTCTCCTGTAATTAATAATTCTCCCCGTAGTCTCTTAACTCTTTATTCGTGGCCTTGCCATTTTTCCACAACACTATCTGCCTTAGCGGATAGGTCGCTGACTTTGCCATTCTCTTGTTCTGTCCCTCTCTCCCGAGAAGGACGGAAGATAAGACGATCCTTTGGTTGCTGGGGAAGCTGAGCGAGGTAGTTACGATTTTGCTCTACCTGCGGCTTCTCTAGCTCAGCAACACGCTTGGTCAATTCTTCTACCAGGCCTAACAGCTTGGTAGCAGACCCACTCGTGGCTCGGTCAATCTTGTTGACCTGTTCCTGGACCTCCGAAAGCGAAGTGCGGAACGTCTCTAGGTCTGACAACTTGCTCTCAATAAGGGTTTCCGAGATGGCGTCAAGCACAGACTCATCAATGATGAAATCTCGGCCCTCCGCAGCGGCAACCTCTTCGAGCTCTTCAGAGACTTCCTCAGACTCCAGAGTTTCCTCTTCGTCCTCGTCTTCCTCTTCTAGCTCTTCTTCAAGCTCTTCCTCAGACTCTAGTGTTTCGTCCTCAAGATCTTCGACTTCCGCTTCATCTTCTAAGCTGTCCTCGGTTTCGACTTCAGTCTCTTCGACAGCACGAGCAATCATGTTTTCGTCTACGATGGTCCGATTGGTGCCATCAACGAATTTCTCGAACTGGTCTACAAGCTCTTCGTCGTCGTCAAACAACTTAAGTAAATCAGCTTTAATTTTTGGTTCCATACGCTGAACTCCTTGAGTTACTTTTACGGCAGTGAACAGTGCGGCTGCACTCTCTTCACCTAAAATGGTGATAGCTGTATTCACGCCTCTTGTGTACATAGGCACCTTAATGCCATCTACCACTTCCAACATTTCACCATCGTCGGCGGTGAACTCGATGCTGTGCCCGAAGTACTCTGAATGTTTCTCGAGTCCTCTGGCAGCTGCTTGTCCGAATTCATTATCATCGAAGGTGTAGGAGGCTATATATAAAAAGCCATCCCGAGTTACATAGTCAGCCTGCCCTAAGCGTGACCGTTCACCCTGGTGGAAGAAGTTAACAATTGGGTATTCCTGGGTTTCTTCTGCATGCTCGATAAACGAGTCAAACATGGCCGTGCTGTCCAGCTCTCCGACCCTGTTCATAACAGCTGTGCAAACCACAGCTATCACGCGAAGTTTCCCATCTGACTGCCGGAACACATGGGTCCGGTTCCCGTCTATTGGCACGAACTGCTGCAAGACCTGTGTCTCATTCAACATTTGCACAGTGCCATCTTCGTCAATCTGGAGGTCAACCTTGAACAGCTTGCCCTCTCTCGCTAACACGGCAAACAGTTCGCCGTTCTCTACGAAAATGTCCAGTGGATACGCACTCATTGTCCAAGTTTCCTCGTCAAAAAGTGCATTCCAGATAGATTCGTACACATCGCCTATTGCGACTGCTCTCTCTAGCTCTTTCTCTCCTTCTTTATTCAGGAAGAAGTCCAGCATGTCTCGTAGTCTAGTCATAAATTTTCGCTCGGGTTTATCCATAGAGTTCTCCTTTGGCGTTGCCCATGATGCTCCCAGATCCTCGGCAACAGGAATATCTCCTGGAGGATCCTCGTCCATTCTCTCTTGTGTGTGACAGTGATAATCTTCGTAGTCACTGTCTGTATCGTCGGCATAGAATGCCCTACCGCAATTGCCACACTCATACCACCCTATCTCTGGTATTGCCAAATCATGGCAACAATCATTGTAGGGACACAATTGGCCAGCTGGGTAGCTGTCTCTTATTAGTGTGTAAAATATCCCTCTGGTGTGTGGCATATAGGTCTATAAACAAAAAAGGCCGAAATCGACTACGAATCGAAATCGGCGCAATGGCTCACGTGTATAAGAAGTATTTATTTATGAAAACATTTTATATAGTACTCGTGTCTTTGTCAACTGCTTCTAGTTCTTTCGGAGTGACTTCGACAAACTTGCTTCCATTCTCAGCAGCAATACGTTTGTCTTTTATGCAAAATTGTAGAGAGCCGTTGGCTAGTTTCTTGCACTGCAGCTTTACCCCATTAACGTAAATAAAGCCGTCAGATCCTACTTGTACTGTGGTATCTCTACTGAGCATTCTCTTGCCATTCCCTATCAAAACGCTTGGACATATTGATGTTGAACCTGTCAAACTGTCTCTTGTAGCCCATCTTGGCTTTTACATATTGCTTGAAGGCAGATTCGTTCTCGCCATTATCTGTACGCTCCCATAGGCGATCAAGGCTTGTTCTTCTTTTTTTCAAACTGTCTGTAATAAAAGCAGCAAAATAAAACTTCTCACAATTCGGGCACCTAATGCCCACCTCGTAAATCATTCCATATCCTGGAACACGTTCTAAGGGCTGTTCAACAACGTTAGTACCTACTTTGAAAGAACGGTGGCAAGCATCACATTCTCTTTTTAATTCGTTAAACTCTTGTTCTGAATCGCCTTGAACGGTTTCCAGTTCTACTTCTTTTATAGCATCCATAATAACCTATTTTAGTCCACAGGGAAAGCAGTAATTATATCTAGATTCTTTTCGTGACTTACTTTCCAGTAAGGATAGAGACCTTGTACTATATCATCATAGACTGGCCACTGGTTCTCTACATGTGGCTTTGGTGGCCTGCCCACAAAAAACCGGGCATCGTCAATCAGTATAACATGCTTTCCCGGATTACTTAAAATTGCATCGAGCTCAGCTAGTAGCGGACACTCGCCTTCTGGCGGTCTACCGTATCCGAGATCCCTGCTCCAATGAGCGTCAAGCCAGACCATTGCCGGGCCAGGCATAGCCACAAGCATATTGTTCAGCAACAGCCGACTATCACCCTTCAGGAAATTAATGTTGCGAAGGTGGCCATACTTGGCGCGGTTCTCTATGACCCTGGCCTCGTTTAGTTCAATTGTTAAAACATATTCAAAGTTGTCCGCAGCCCAGACAGCTGTCCTGCCCGTATGCGTGCCAGTCTCTATAAAATACTTCAGCTTATAAATCTTGGCCAGCTTTAGTGCGTAGCTCTCTGGTATGCCCTTGTGCACTTTACCCACGACTTAAGTACCCCCCCTCTCTCATGGCATTAAGTTGCCCAGCAGGAATTTTGTCCAGCTGCATCCTGTCCCTGTGCGCTCGATAGACTGGCTGATAAACCAACGGTCTCTCGAGGGTGCCTAGCACCTTAATATCATCTCGACCACGTAGCCTTTTAGTACCATTAACCTCAGACTCTTGCGCCGTCTCTTTTGGCACCAAGATCTCGAGCAGTAGATCTCTGTTCCAAATCGCAGCCTGGTAGCTCATTTGGTATGGGGCATGAGGTGGACTAGAAATCAGGTGACATATGCTATCCTCATAGTGAATGTCCTCGTAAGGACGACATTGCTTTCTAGCTGCCCGATCTGCCGTTAGGTCGATGCGTAGAATGTTGTCATCCTTGGCATAATTTCTCATGTACCCACGCAACATGCTAACCATGCTAGTCTTGACTGGCTCATAAAGCCAATAGTCCTCGAGCATCAAAATGAAATACTCATGCGGAAAACGCTTGAGCATTTTTATAAACCCAGTTGTCCAGTGCTGAGCTGGAAGATTTTTTGAGCCAATGGAGATAAACTTCATGCCCGGCGCAGTATATTTTTTTGGCATCTGTTCATAGCCAAACACCACAGCCTCTTCTCTAGGCCAGTGGGCTCTCATGCCATAATAGAATCCAGGCAACAGCCAGTAATGCTTCGTGTTAGACAACACAATTACAGGAATATCATTCATTCGCGTATCCCAACTCTTTCATCATATCGCCAAAAAACGTTTGCGCCATGCGCCTATCCTTGTCTGTAAAATGGTTCTTCCAATCACCAGGTTCACCCTTACGCATGTGCTTTAGGTTAAGCCCCTTACCCAATGGCAGTGGCTTGGTCGTGCTCTTGATCCATTGCTTCTTGGCAACAAAGGATTGCCTATTACAGGCCTCTAGCATGTGCGCGTCTGTCGGCGCATCCACCTCGAGGTCTACAACCATCTTTTTCAGACACCCAAAGGGATCCTTGGCTAATCTCTCGAACTTAACCAGAGACATGGGATGATAGAGCAACATGCTCCACGCTCTCATATACGCATTCCATGGACCCATCACAGAAAAAGATCCAGTGCCATCCCGCATGTCTTTTAATATCTTAGAGATTGACCACTGCCCTTGGTGATAATAGAAATGGGCTGAGGTTGCAACGTCTCTAGGATCTCTCATAATACAGACCAGTCTCTGGTCAGTTAGTGCTCGCCAGGCCAGCTTGTGGGGTGCAGGCACAGGAGTCAGGGATGGATAGCTTTTGTTCAGCAACCGGAAGTGACCACGCCGGATAACATACTTGCCCTTCCTGCCACCACCTTCAGCCGAAATATCTTCTCCATCACGGCTGTTCCAGTATGCACCAGTAGGACTGTCTAGGGCATCGCCCAGCAACCTGGTTATAAATACGGTGCCCGACTTAGGGTACCCAGCCACGTAGATCGTTTGCTCAGACATTCCGAAATGCCACCAGGTATCTCGCGCTGCCAATACGCTTCCAGTCAGCCATCATGTCGTCAACAATGACTGTCAAGCCCGGCACGTTCGGGTGGTCGTAATCGTGGAAAAGCATAAACCCACCATCCTTGACCAGCGGCTTCCATGCTTCAATGTCGGCAATCACAGCAGAATCGTGGTGGGCACCATCGACAAAGCACAGGTCCAACTTAATAGGCCAATGCTTTCCAACCCTAGCTGAATCACCCAGCAATCGCCACACTCGATTGTCTTTCAGGAGACCAGCCTTTTGTAGGACATCCCTTTCTGCAGGAACAACTTTCTTGTCAATGGAGAATATAAAGGCGTCACGCCTGGTTTCCAGAATGGCCAATGCGCTGGTGCCTGCCCCTGCCCCAATGTTTACCACCATGGGTGCGGTTGGAAGTTGCTCGGCACAGTCCACTAGCAAGCGCACCTCGCCTACTGACATCATGCCAAACTCTTTTGCCACTGTATATGCGTTGTATTTTGTCATACCCTAAACTGTTCTCCCTTTATCTTTTTTCGTTTTCCTGTATTAACTGCAACCAGGCCTGCCCAGTCCACGCGCCCCCTTCGTATATAGGTTCTCGAGGGAATGTTCATATAGCCATCCCACATAGATCCGCAATCTATCATCGTAATGCCGTTGCCAATGTCATCGTATAGGTCGTCAATAAATACCTTTGTATGCAGACCAGAGGACCATAAAATTGTATCAATATTGTATTGATTAACAGTACTCCTGATCTTGCCAAGTATTTCTTTCTTGTGCTCTATGGCATTACTAGGTGGAGTATGCACGAAGGTCACTGGCTTGAAAAATCCCATCGGCCCTAACTCTCTCAGGAATTGCTGCCCGACCATTAGCAACTTGCGTTCTCTGAGCTCTTGAACAAAGGGGAATATATTACCCTTAAGAGACTCTTCCAGTAGCTTGTCTCCCTTGTACCAGTCAACCTTGCAATCATTCTTGAGAATGTATTGCTCTATCTCTTTTCTGTGCTGGCTGATGGCGATCCTGAGTATACCATGCATGTAAGGCTTGTTATTACGCAAGACCGTTCGCAGAGCATTGGACAGCTTCTCGGAAAATGTGCAACCGTTTGAATTCCTTAGCCCGAGATACTTACCGCCAATTATCGCTCTCCACTCTCCATCTCCGTATCTGGCAAAAGAAAATGGCTTGCCATCATGGAGGTTATTAGTGAACCACTCGACTGAAAGGTGGATGATACGGTTATTAATATTCATTATTGCCCTAAATTCTTTTTAACCAACTCTGGCCAGCCTGGCTCATAATGGTACTTTCTAGTCGGATGACCGATCAGCCCGTCCCATAGAGAACCGAAATCAACCATGGCTACATTCTGTTTTAGATATGTCCACAGTTCCCACATCATAATCTCTGTGGTTGGCCCAGCTGAAAATCCTATCAGGTCATAGTCTCCTACCATGTATTCCTTAGCGATAATTTCAACAATGTTCTCTTTGTTAAGAAATGAATTCTTAGCTGGCACAGTAACAAACTGCTTTGGCCAAAACAGATTTTTATGGAACTCCACTGTATTCAAGTACTGTGGTCCTACATAGAGAACCTTACGGTACCTGAGAAGGTCTATGAGTGGGAATAGCCTACCAGCCTTAGCCGCATCGGCCATAATAGTTCCGTCTGCCCAATGAGCCCAGATACCATAATGCCTAATGTATCTGACAATTCTTTCTTTATATACCGTCCTGGCAATACGAACCATTCCATAATAATATGGTGCATCATGATAGCTTTGCACTGTATCAGCCAGTTCTATGCCCATCTCGGGAAAGTACTGGTGACCATCGCAGTTTTCCCCGTCTTCCCCAAAGATAGCTGCCCATTCTCCATCTCCGTATCGAGATAGGGCAAAGGGCTCCCCACTTAGTATCGCTCCTAGCAACTCCTCAAAGGTATTCATTTGTATTTGTCTAGCTGCGTCTCCGTAGCTAAACATGCCTCCCCGTTTTGTTTAAGCAGGATCCTAAAGTCAGAGAAAGGAATACAAGCATGGCCATTAGAGCCCCACTCAACACCCCATGAATTCTTAATCCTGAACCTACCGTAATAGGTGTCTACTCCATTAATCAAATAGGCGTGACCACCATATCTCCGGCCCCTAGCACGTATGATAAAGTTTTTGTCAGGGGTGTACATCTCTTCATACCAGTCTGTTCCCACCACGACAGGTCCTAGCGTTAGAACAGCCTGGATAACATCCTCAAGTTCCCACGCCCAGTGATACTCTGTGACAACACCCCTCTTGGCCAGAGCCTTGGCGCCAGCCCTAACAGTGGTACCGTCATAGTTCTGACCAGGGAATTCATCTAGCTTCTGGGCATCGTGATAGATATCTCTTGGCCTATATATAGGGGCTGCTCGGTGCGTGACAGGACCATCTGCCATCCAATGCAACCAGGCAAAGGCTACACAATACGGATTGCTTCCTTGGTTACCCTCCCATCTCTGGTCATCCCAGTAACGAACTGGCAACTGGGAAGGCTCTTCCGGCAATAATGATTTTAACAGATACCCCTGATCTCGCTCGTCTTCGACATATAGCCTACCCAAAGATTTCATTCGTCTTCCTCTGTGTGTTCACACGGCTCAAAACTAAAAGCAAATCCTTGAGTGCATTCTTCGCGGCATGGAGTATAACCATAATCTTGAACAATCCGAAACACATTCATGATGGGGTATTTGTCAAGCATCATCACTTTGCTAGGCGTGTAATATTGAATGCATAAAAAAGACCCTTTCTCATACACATTGATAACATTTTTGTATGTAATGGGTTGGCTAGAAACATGCAACTGGATATTTACAGTTAACAAATCCGACATTACTCCCTCTCTTTAATCATATCAAAGCCTGCCTCAACTCTGGCAGGGCAACCAACAAACGAAGCCAGCCCCATTGTTGCCGCTTTGGCAAACTCGTCCTTTCTAACAAGCACATCATAGCTCACGTAATGTACCTGGGCTTCTGGGTACGTTCCAGTGAAGGCTTTTATATGCTGGATATAGTGCCGGACCAGACCAGACCAGTCCCATCTGCCATGAGCCCTGCAAAGAGACTTGATAATATCTTCCTGTCTCCTGTGAACGATGACGTACCTGGGGGTAACTAACACCCTATGCCATATCCAGATGGTCATGCACGTTCTGGGATCCTTGAATCCCCACAAGAGCATAGACCCTGCCTTACCCTCTCGGTCAGACACAAAGTTTTTCATGCGAGTGCTATAAGTATTATAGAGGGGATCTATGTCGCGCTTGTTAACCATCTTCTTCCAGTTACCCTTAACTGAATACAAGATGTCTTTATTAATCGCTAGGGGTTTTCTATCTTCCCAGTAGCCAAAAGCGTTGTGTTCATCTGCCTCGATAAACTTTGTCCCCATGCTAACACCCATAGTGTGTAGCATTGAAGACACCATGCTGGTCCCGCTCCTATGCATACCAAGGACTACTATCGTAGTCATGGGCTGTGTCCTATTCTTCTGGTTCTACAATGGGTTGAACAATAGCCCCACCAAGCTCTTTCTTCCGCTCCTCAGCATTTTTGTTTCGCATTTCTCTAACATTGAGTGCTTTGTCCTTGCTCAGCATTCCATTGCCGAAAACAACGCCGCCCGAAGAACTGCGATGATCTTGAATACCACCAAGCGCTGTAGCCTCCTTAGTCTTCGGGTCTACGAGAACATCAAGCGCCATTCCTAGCGGGTGCAGAAATTGACGATTAATCTCCTGTAATATTCCCAATGTTCGCAGTTCTTCAACTGGAACATACTTCATCTTAGGTTTCTCCCTCTTCTCAGTCATCGGTTTCTCCTTGCATAACGGGCACGATCTTGCCATTTTTACCACCCAATAAAACTCCACCGGACAACAGTTTCGATAAAGCTGGATCTGCGTCTCCGGTATCAAAAGCTAAGGATCCTCTAAACATATTGGGGTTAGTGCCCTTCCACTGTCTAGGCTGTAACATTTCACTACCACTTTCCCATAAGATTGTGGCTCTGTCAAACGGCCATTCGTACATAATGATTGGCTCGTTTGGAAAATACTCGGCATATCTAGCAATGCCAATGTTAGCTCTAGCTGTATCTCTAGATCTAACTGCATGAGTATCGTCTGCCTGTGTTTCTTCTTCTATATCTGTATATTCAGCTGGGACAATGCCCTGGTCAACTAATAATCTTAGAGCTTGTTCTCTAGTAAGCAAAGGAACACCTAGGTCTAGCCCGGTATCATAAAGCAATGACACTGCTCGTGACATTTTGAAGGCGACATCAGCTGCCATTAGTTTTCCACGATCATTACGTTGGTCAAAAGTAAATAAAACTGATGGCGAATCTATACCAAAAGAGGGTAGCTCTCTTTGAAATCTGTCCTGGAAAGCCATAAAGAAGTCAGCATCACCCTTCTGAGTAGCACGTTCTAGACCTAGTTCTGCCTCGGTGTTCCGGCCGAGGAGCCATCCAATCTGCACTGGCCAAAATTCGTCAGGAGAAAAACCAAAGACCAGTGAATATAAATACATAAGCAGGGTAATAAAATCTTGTCTGACAAAATTCTTGGGGAGTTCTGACAATGCAACTAGCTTGGCATCAATTTCATTAGGGCCAAGGCTGGCTAGAACAGCAACACCACCAAAGTACTTTCGTTCGTCACCCTTTAGCTTAGCCGCTCTGGCGGTCATAGAATCATTCCATTGCCGCTGGCTTATATTACGTAACAAAAGCAAACCCTGGGGAGCAATAGCCCCTAGCTGTTCCTGGTCGTATCTATAGACGGCTACCAATATTTTCGCCACCTCAACCACAATAGAGATAGCACAATAGCCTAGGTCATGATACTCTTCTTCTAGGACTGGGTTGCTGGCTATTCTAAAAAAGTCTGGCTCTTTCCATTTTTGAACTCCTCTATTTCTAGAGGCATATTCAAGAGGCTCCTCTACATTTCCGGTTAGTAAAAATCTGGTTGGATCTGTTGACCATAATGCCCTCATTGGCCCAATCATGCCGTTCTCTGATGGACCATCACGCCCGATTTCGGATATGAAGCCCATGTCAGTGTTATAAAAGGCTCTTGCTCCATTCCTAATATAGTGCCTCCACCCAGATCCAAATCTGTGACCCTCTGCTTTGTCAGCGTCTTGCAATACACGTCGAACAGAGTTCACTAGATTCCTACCGCCAACCAGCTTCCACCCACGGTTGGCAACCAGGCTTGTTGCGGTGCCCAGAACACCATTAAGATGTGGCTCTTTTCGGACAAAATCAATTAGCCACTTGTCTCTTTTTTTACTATTTAAGGAAAAAGGTGGGGTTTCTTCGCTTGCCCATTTTAGGGCAGTCTGAAAATAAAAATTAGGGTTATCTTCACGATACTGATCCTGATCGCTTATAAATTCCCCGTTTTGTATTGCTCGTTCAATTATTGCTTCTGGTGCATTCTTATTGCTCATATTTTAGACCATTTCCCCCCCTAAGTTGCATGACGCATAATGTATGACATAATATCACACACTTTTATTAGTGTAAAGCAGAGACGAGACCAGGTGTATTTTGTACTCACTCCCTGGCTAACCAGGCCAACAAGTCTGGTCTCGCCTCCAAAGCACTATCGCATGAATCACCCCCTTTTTTGTCACATGTATTTAACGAAGCAGGGATCTAAAAATAATTCTAGCACAAATTCAATGCTATGTCTTTTATTCTTCTTCTAAGATTTTACCAGTATAACGATAGCCCTGTCGAAGGCGAGTTCCATATGGAGGCCAATTGTCAGAGCGAACAACCCAGGAACGCTCCAGGACACCCCTGGAAACTAACATGTTAATATATTTCGTAGCTGCTGCTCGGCCAAAACCATATCGCTCTTGCATCTCTGGCTTAGTTATTGTGCCAGGATCTACGTTATCTTCCAGCTTGAAATCTAGCGATTGCTTATGTCCAATGTGTTTGTCTAGAGCCGCAAATAACTCCTCGTCGCTAAAAACTATGGCTTCTTTTTTTTCTGCTTCCATGTCGTGCTCCTATACTGTTGGGACCCAATAGGGTGTTCTAGGCCATTCCATGTGGAATTTATGAACAGTGTACTTTCCCTTTGCACACAATAAATACATAGCCCCTACTGGAAGAATATCACCGCCTAGGCGATACCCAAACCCACCAGTAAGCTGGAAAGATGGATTAATAATAGCCCTGACGGGGTGTGTGTCTCCACTATCTGAGGGCTTGTGGTTATGCCCCCTGAGCACCAGGTCAGGCATTGCCATCTGGTATTCAGGAGTACCCTGTTTAACCATGGCATAGTTGTACTTCATATTTCTATACATGTGATCGGCGGCTAATCTACCAGCATCCCCCCCTTTAGTCCATGGCCGATGAGCACCGTGTCCTGGATGATGTGCGGCATTAATATACACACCACCAAGGTAACCCTTAAATTCATACATTGACTTGCCACCATGGTCTGACTCGACCACCTCGATCTTGGTCTCATCAATATCGTTGGCAACGTTTTCGTCCATCCAAGATGCCGCTCCAGAGTGGGCCTCAGTTCCACGAATCACAGCTATGAAATCGCTGAAGTCTAGGACGGGCTCCAGTATCTTCATGGCTGTGCTCAGCTGGTCATTCTCGTTCTGGGATATTAGCTCTGTCTTGCAGTACTTGTTAGAGTCTGCAGCCTCACCCCCCAAGATAGTTAAAAGAGGCCATTTAAGCCTCTTTTTTACCTGCCGTATCTCGTCCATTAGTGGCTCCCACACATCTTGGTAGAGCCATCGTTGCATCTTGCTAGGGGTATACTCGCCACCCGCATCAAGCTGTACACTAGGGGGACACAACGCTACCGTACTGTTAGTGTGTAAGTCGCTAATAAACGGGACTATAAAATGAGAAAAGTCTTTGCTATCTTTGTCTTTGAATTTTTTCGCCATGTACCTTTTCCTATGTTTATAGAGTTGGCCCACTGAGCGTTTGCGTTTTCCTGGGACTGGAGGGGGCAGACTCGCAAAGAGTCTGTGTTGCTGGAGGGGTAATTGAGGAACATATTTTTAGTGGGCCAACCCACAAAAATCTAATTGTGACTATAACCTAGAAATAGTACTATAGTCATGTTAGTCGCTCTTACCATGCTGTTATACCTTACCATATATATGGGTATTAGTGCTCACCTAGCCCACATTTTACCATACACGTCACCAGCTGTCACGCCGCCTGCGCCCTCCGCAGTCCCCAGTATAAAATGGCTCGTTCTCGACTAACCATCTCGTAAGGCTCAGAGATACGATAGGCATGTTTAACGGTGCGGATAATCTTTGGGTAAACATAGGCCAAGCCCCAGTAGTCTGGTACTTCTTCTGGCTCAACTAAATAAGGTGGGGTTACAAAGAATCTGTAGTTGCCTACAGAGATCATGGGGAATTTATCGACTAGACTTGTTGTGAGGTGTTTCTCAAACTCTTCGCGGTCTGTTTTTGCGGATACCAGGAAGCTGTCGGCTGACTTAAATCCTACTACATCTGGTATCTCTAGCATGCACCGTGGCTTGACCAAAACTACGGGACACTTGTGACTATGCCTTAGCCAGTGTACTGCCCTCGCTATAATCTTGTCATGGGTCAGTTCGTTCTCTGTCATGTTGTCCCCTTAATATTACCAACTTTAATGCCGTCAAGCGTCAGTGTCATCTTTGTTCCACCACTTTAGAATGACTCTCTCGTACAGATAAAAGGTTACATAGGCAGAAACAAACAGGATGGCGAAGTTAATTACTGTCATCCAATTCTTGTACTCTACCTCTAACAGAGTATCTGCCACTAGCATAAATACCATAGTTAACACGCCAAACGCAAAGCCAGCAAAGAAAACTCTTTTCCTGGCCTTGGACATCTCTTTGTTTATATAGCTCTCGACAGCCGTAGTTATCCTCTCAACAAACTCCTCCGTATCAATATTAATTGCTGCTTCTTTTTTGTCAACCATATCTCCCTCTCTAATACTATCAATATTATTATAATAATAATAACTACAAGCAGCTTGATCACAGTTCGTCCGTTGACAGTAATCCTCTACCCCAGCACCTGGCCCATGCTCCACAGGTAGCAGAAATCAAATAATGATAGGCATCATTAACCTTAACCTTGGCGTCATCAGGCAAGAGCCTGGGTAATTCGCTGTCATCTGTAACGACCAGGCAGAACATATCGCTCCGGTCCATTTTCGTCCATGGATAGAGTAGGTGATCCTGCTCTAGCTGTGTTACTTCGTCCCAAACTTGTGCAGCGTCTTTTTTGTTGTACGCTACAACTACATCCTGACCGTTAAAATAAAGGTCCAGCCCCTCGTTACCCATTAGCCAGTTCCAGTAGGATGTCCGCATGGCACGAATCTTCTTCGTTGCACCAGCAGCTAAGATCCTTCCCCCTGAGCGGAGCGAGCCACTTGGAATCCGCATACAGCATCATCTTACATAGGTAGCGATAATCTGCCAACACTTGCTCGATATTCTTAGGATGCCAAAATGGCACATGGATCGAAAATCTCCACGCATTACAGCCAACAGTGAATGGATTTCCCCACTCTGTAGGCCGACCCACATAGATTGAACCTTCTGGGGCTTTATGCCCTTTGGTACGCTTGCGTTGAATACGCTTGGGTTTGTTCTTTTCCGTTGCCACTATATTCTCCCAGTGCCTCGCTCCTAAGTAAAGCTAGTTCGCCCTTGCATTTATATACTTCACGCTCCAGGCGACTTAAAATCATTTCCATATGTTCAATCTGAGATTTTATTTGCTGCTGATTCACTCTTGCTCCTATTATCTTGGTGGGGTTAAGACTAAAATTATACCTTATTTTCTTCTATTTTCATACGGTGATTTGGTGTTTTTTGCTAACTCTTCACGGCAATCCTTGCACCCCACCTGTCGTACCCAGAAGAACTTCCGGGCGCCCCAGGCAGCTGTAATAACTATGCCACAAAACGTGATGCCAACATCGGTCATTGAGAGATGTGATAACTCACCAATAATGCCAACCACTTCAGTTTCCATGCCTTGCTCCTATATCTTGTACATTTCTATTGTATAACTTACCACTTCCACACAAAGAGGTAGCTAGGGAAGTGTTAAGTTATGCGGGTCATGATGCCTTCCGAGTACGCACTGGACAGGTCGAGAAATACCTGTCCAGTGCGTGCCCAGATCTAGGCGTAAATGAATGCATAAACTAAGAAAGCCACAACACAATTAAGTATTACAACCACCCAGGTTAACACCACTAGAACACAGAGAAACTTCGTTACTCTCTCAATGTCTTTTGGTTTTGCAAGCCTGTTGATAATCAGGTATAGGCTAAGCACAACAGCCACCCTAATAAGCAGGGAATTGCCCAGACCGCCAATGGCGTTAACTATAGAATTGTACTCTTTTATGTTCATTGACTGCCCAGCCATAGTAGTTGCCCCATCAAAGAAGACACCAACGGCAAAGGCAAAGAGTAACAATAGCATCTTCTTTCGCACTTCTGTCTTCTTGTAATGAGCTCTATAATTATTTCCCATATCTAAGCCTCAAGCGGGATAATTTCTTCACACACCCCTATGTATAGTATCTCGTCTAGCCAAAACTCCTGGGTATCACTGTATACGTGTATGTCTTCTTCATGGCACCAGCGATAGTAACCCAACTCGCCCAGATGCATTAGAGCCCAGATGTGAACCTTCCAGGCTAGGTGCATATTCTGTATTTTATAGAAATCAATTACTGGCTTGCTCCCATCCGAACCCAGATACTCAAGTTCTTGTACAAAAACCCCGCTACCATCCACTATCTTCCAGAGGGAAGTGGACCCCTCATGAGCAGGGTCTATTGACCACCGCATAGCCGATATAAAAATCTCTGACTTCTCTTCCGGTTTCAGCTTCCGAATAACTGCCCGTAACTTTGCCCTATTCATTATTCTATCTCTGGTGTGATAGATGGCTTTGCCCACTTCTCTGTCCTAAACATTAGGATCTCTGGATGGGCAACAGAATAGCCGTCTAGCCCCTGACCATTCCAGGTAACCCTTGGCTTCTGGGGATGGACAACCTTGAGGCTGGCTCCTTCGATTTGAAGAAATTTCCCTGCCTCACCTGTCATCGCCACACGAATACTGGCTGCTTTCCTAACCGCCTGCTCTAGCAAATTCAGTTGCTCTAGAGGAAAGGCCAGTTCTACTTTCATATCTCGCATAGTAGCCAGAAGAGATGCTACGCAAGGCCCTGGAGGCACATCTTCATGCCCTAGTCCGCACAGCTTACAATCGCCGTTTTCATCTGGCTCGTGGGCGTGCGTTTTTAATAGCCCGTAAAACTGATCATCACTTAATGCCATCTTGTTTTTTCCTTTTTTCTATTGCATCTAGCGCGGCTAAACAAATTGCGTATCCCTCATTGTATTCGTCCTGTTCGCTTAATAAAAAGTGTGCATCGCCTCTTGCGCCACTAATACAGCAACACACAACTAATACCCCGCTACCTATAAGCCAAAGCATTATACATGCCGCAACCAGTAAATAAATCATTTTACTTCTCCTACCAGACAATCATTATCTATCTACTAGCGACCACAATTCGCCGCAATGCCAACGTGTTTTCTTGACTGGCACATTGCCACCCTCTACATATGGATCCCAGCCGTTCTCCATGCATGTATACACGTCAGGACAATCGCACTCAAAAACATGGACCTTATGGATCGTACACCAATAGTCCTCACAGCCTGGGCACTGTATCCAGGCTGGACAAGCCTTGCTGGGTTGCTCCACCTCGGCATTGTACAATTCGTCTTCGTCATTATCCCAGGCGCGAATCAGTGACCCATTGAAACCACGCTGCCCCGCCAACTCTGCCTCTAGCCGTTCCACCTCGCCGCGCAGGTAGCGAAAGACGGCGCGAGCTTGAAGTTCCCATGTAATACGCTCTTCTCTGTAAGCCCGTACAAATGCAGGATCTTCGCAAAGTTTATCAAGTATCTTATCTAAGTCATTCATGTGTAATCCTCCCAGTCAATCGGAAACTCAGGGCGCGTTATTGCCCTGCCAATAGTGGCGGGAATGCTTGCCGATTCAACGTATCTAGCCAACTCCGCTTCCAGCCGCACCATCTCGCCGCGCAGGTAGCGACAGACGGCGGCGGCGTTTTCGAGGCGTCGCTTTAGTTCGTATCTCTCGGCGGAACAATCGCGCCACCGCTGGTCATTATCAACCGCCAACCTCATCCAGGGATTGCGTTCATTCATAAGTCACCTCCATACGTCGAAGCTCATTGTCAATCAATCGACAGGTACAATCAAGGATGGCGTTCTCCCGCTCAAGCCGTTCCACCTCGCCGCGCAGGTAGCGGCAGACGGCCTCAGCTTGCAATAGATCGCTCGCTAGTTGCTGGATAAGCTCTTTCAAGATTCTGACTTCACCAATACGTGCCGATGCGTTATTCATGCGTCACTCCTTATTTTACCACTCCTCCCATACAATCTTGTTCTTACGATATGCTTTCATAGCCTGCTCTTTAGTTGGCCAGGATGCGGTAGACAATTCCCATTCGCCAGGGATCCTGCGCTCGAAATAATATAATCCTTGATTGGGCGAGTATACTAGATAAATACTTTTTCCTACTTGTTTATCGTCCACGCTTTAACCTCTTCGACTTTCCTGGACCTTAGTTCCTGATAGCACATCCAAAATAATGTGGCCGTAGTATTTCTAAGAGAATTTATCTCGTCCTCACTCAGGCTCTTAAGCAACTCTCTCGCTTGGTCTACTGTCTCAGACTTCGTACAAAATAGTAATGCGCTTGTCTCAGCGTTCTTCATGTCTGCTCCCTAGCTATCGTGTCGGTATCGTCAAAGATAAATAAGTGTTTCATATTCTCTTCTGTCCGTCCGCGAAATCGCAAGCTGCCTGTGTTGCCCTATACGCCTCAACAAAAGTAGTGAGAAGTACTACACGCTGTCTCAGGCCAACCACCATACCGAAGTCGGGCAAGCCTGGTGACAAGGCATCAAGGGCCTTCTCTGCTTTCCTCAGCGCCTCATACATCTCCGGTGTGGCGGCTATCAGGTAGGCGTTAGCCTCAAGATAGCATTCACAGATACAAAACAGCTTATCAACCTCTTTCTCACGCCATACTTCCCATTTCTCGGTGATGTCGTTATATCTTACTTCATACGGACCAGGTGTAAATTTACCATGTAGACTATTCATCGTTATACCACCTACTACATCTATAATTGTTATAATAAATAAAATGAAGAAAAAATACCCCAAGGCAAAATGAATTTCGTTCATTCTATTGCATCTATAATTGTTAGAATAAATAAAAGGAAGAAAAAATACCCCAAGGCAAAATGAATTTCGTTCATTGAATTGATCTTCTCGATTAGTTCGTCAATCTTTTTTCCGATCATCTTGCCATGTCCTCGTTCCTGCCCAGAATGTTAGCACAATTGTTTCCGGTTGTCAAGCACCTTCCCCTATTTATCGGAGCCGTCCGCGAGGTCTATGGCTGCTTGGATTATCTCTTCGCAACTATCTGTCCAAGGCTCGCCACTCTTGATTGCAGATTTAGCAAAACTCAACGCCCTATACAGTACCGACGCTGCTTCACGCTCTGGCGTTGAGAGTAAATACTTAATGTCGTCATCATTAATCTTATCGCTACACCAAGTTGTTTCGTCTATCCTGATTGGCTCATCTGGATCGCCCATCTGTAAGTAAATGACATCATGTAGGTTATCCAGCATCGTCCACCTCCACAAGTCCGGCCTCAATAGCCAGCTCAAGAATCTTATCAAGCCATAGACGCTGGGCGTCGGCGGGGGGATAGTTACACAACAGGACGTCCATCCACCACAGGACCATCTCCTCATTGTTTTTGCGTCCGTATTCAGTCGCCCAATTCAGCACCTTCCAGGCCAATGCAAAGTTTGCGGGGGCGTAGAGGTTGAAGGGATAATCGATAACGCCTATCCTCTCTCCTATATGGCCTATAGTACACCGTCTTTTGTTGTGTTCTACAACCTGCCACCCCATCGCCTTCGCCAGCATCACGCTCTTCTGTTCGTC